>VTLG01015019.1_pt1 | contig 18304 bp, 13 predicted proteins | sample 4694571 | NCBI WGS metagenome assembly VTLG01 (sample SAMN12604809, study PRJNA352737) | marine metagenome | biome: ENVO:00000447; feature: ENVO:00000209|ENVO:00000569|ENVO:01000036; material: ENVO:00002151; isolation source: viral sequences binned using virsorter ... | reverse complement strand
TTATGGCATCGCCAGCAACATGAAGTTTGTGCTCCGCATTAACTACTCCTATACCAAGCGACCCGCCTTTTTTCGTTATCTGGTTAGCCCCACCATTATCGCTTCTGAAATAAACATCATCTGCGTCTAAATAAACATCAGACGTCCCTCCGTATCCAAACCTGTAAGAACTGCTATCATTGTTCATGACTTGCAATTCTGCGTCAGGGGCAGTAGTACCTATACCCACCTTTCCATCAGCGGCAATACGAACTCTTTCCTCAGCAACTGCGCTTTGAGGACGAGTTACAAAAGCTAAACCAGCTCCGTAGTCACTCGATCCAACTTCCTTAACTGCGGCTATACCTGCTGCCGCATTCGCATGATAAGTTGCATTAAGTTCAAAAGCTAAACCAACTGCCGCATTCTGAGTATTGTTAGGGTTACGTACAATTAAGTCATGCCATGTAGCGCCGTTGCTCGCGGCGAATGCCGTGCTACGAGATGCAGCAAGTACGTCTACTTTGCTATTAGGGTCATTTGTTCCTATACCAACGGAACCATTATTTCCAATATGCATGGCAACATAATCTGCTGCTTTATCATTATTAGGCGAAGTTAAAAATCTAAAATGGTCAGTAACATCATTTCCTTTAAGCTCGAAATATAATCTTCTAGATTCAGGGGCGATAATTCTTCCTCCAGCTAATGACTGGGTAGGATGAGTTTCATCATTTCCGATTATTCTAGTATAGTAATTACTTTCCCCTACGATATCCATCCCAGTATTGGCGTCACCACTAACAATTAACCCTCCATCTATATGAAGTTTTGCCTGTGGATCACTTGTCCCTATTCCAATATCTCCATCATCATATATTACCGAATTGCCAAGAGTATCCGAATCAACCCACTTCGGTACATAATTAGCTGTTCCGTTTCCTCCTACTCCCGAAAGAACATCCTCAATCATCTTCCATTGAGGACCATCTTCTTTACTGGTCAGAACGTAACCGTCGACTCCGGTGGAATTTGTTGAGTCGTAAAGATAACCGCTGATTATAGCGTCTCCAGCAACATGAAGTCTGTGCTCTGGTGATGTATTATTGATTCCGACATTACCATCTGTATTTATTAAAAACTGAGAACTTCCGCCTTTTTGTATTTGGAAATTATTGTCGCCGGTGCCTGCGAATGACCTATCTAGAATAAAGTTGTGGTTACCATCAGTATCTGAATCTTGATCTGCTACTATTTTACAATTAAGATCATCTACTATAAACTCTAGGTCTTGAGCTGTATCTCTTCCAACTACCAACCTAGCTCCATAGCTAGGAAGTGCTGTAGAATCTAATATTCTAACTTGCCCTCCGTAAACATGGAGCTTTCCAACTGGAGCCGTTGTTCCTATGCCAACATTTCCGTCAGCCCTTATCGTTATTCTATCTAATAAGGCAGATCCACCTGTTCCAGTTCCTGCGGATGTTTGAAGCCTTAATCCCCCTCCCCAGCTTTGGTCATCATCGTATGCATAAATACCTGCTAAGTTATATTCTCCGGTATTTGGCGTTGTTCCAGAATCATGTTGATTCGTAAAAACTATTTGCGGCCCGGAAAGAAGAGTTGTATAATCTGCCGTTAATCTTAAAACTTCTTGGGCAGCACCTGACCCTCCACTGAATTTACCGATATGAGTTAATGCTTTAGGATTATTTGTTCCTATACCAACTTTGCCCTCTTCGAGAGTAGTTGCCATATCTCCACCATCATAACGAAACCTAATTGGCTGTTTTGTAATAGTGGTTCCATTGGCTTTTTTCATTTCAGCGCCAATACATAAACCATCTGTCGTGCTCCAACTTGGAGACGCAGAATTTAAAGTAGAAAGCCTAATTACTTCTGGAATTTCGTTGTCTCCTACAGCGCTTTTAGTAATATGTAGAGGTACGGATGGAGCTGTTGTTCCTATACCAACTTTACCGTCAGGTTTAACTACTAGTTTAGAATCGCTAGTAAGAGAACCACCACCAACAGCTATAGAAAACGCATCACCAAAACTATCGTTTACTCCGATTGACGCCTGTCCAGTAGAACCATCATAGAAATCTATTCGCGTTTGGCTATTAGCTGACTCTAACTTAATAACAGGAAGAGTTGCTTTAAGATGCAATAGTTGACCCGGATTATTTGTTCCTATACCCACTTTGCCATCTCCCAGCATAGTGAAGTGAGAAGTTTCTGCTAGATTCCTAAACTCAACGATTTTAACATCTTCATCGTCTCCCGCTGTTACTACTAGTCCGTAACCATTGGTGGGATGAGTGTTCTTTAATTCAGTAAGGTATGTTCCATTAACGCTGCCATATACTTCTAGCTTATGACCGGGATTTGTGGTTCCTATGCCAACATTACCAGCAGCATCAATTCTCATTGATTCCCCATCCGTACCCTGCGAATGGAAAGCCAGATGACCACCAGAGCCAGACTTGCCATAAATTAAAGGAATGTCTGCCCCAGCTGTACCCCCCCAAGTTAGATTGTACTCACTCTTTAAATTTAAACTACCGTCAACATCCAGTTTGACCTCTGGCGCATCACTTCCGATACCGACCCTGCCGTTATCGGCAATGATTAGAGCGTTGGCTGTTGACACACCAAATCTTAATTGAGTTAATTGATATGTTGCCGCAGCACTTGTCGCTTTGAGATACATATGGTGGTCACTTCCGTCAGAAGTAAACCCAAAATGAACAGGTTCGTAAGTGGGGCGCTCCAGAGTCAGAGGTATAGGCGAAATGAGACGGCCGTCTCCACTTACGTCCAGCTTATACCCCGGATTTGTTGTTCCGATTCCCACGTCACCATCATCATAAATAATCGAATTTCCAATTGTATCAGAGTCTTCCCACTTCGGTACATAATTTGCCGTTCCATTTCCACCCACTCCCGAAAGCACATCCTCAATCATCTTCCATTGAGGTCCGTTTTCTTTACTTGTTAGAACGTAACCATCAACTCCCGTGGAGTTTGTTGAGTCGTAGAGATAGCCGCTAATTATAGCATCGCCGGAAACATGAAGTCTATGTTCTGGATCAACAAGATTATCACCTATTCCAATATTACCATTTGAAGCAATTCGCATCCTCTCTGTTAGAGATGTTGCGTTATGTGCTGTGCTAAAAAGTAGTGCGGCTCTATCACCATAAGTTGAATCATCTGTGGCCTTAATCTCGGCTCCAATATCATCCGTTCCGGGCATTGAAGCATCTTTGGTATGCCATTGTATTTTGCCATAATCATCCCCCGAAACAGCAGTATTAGTATCATGTAAAATAATTGTAGGAATGGAGCCTTGTAAATGTAATAAGCTCTCAGGGGCAGTAACGCCTATGCCCACCTTTCCATCAGGCTTTACCACAAGCCTATAAGCACCGTTTGCATTTGCTCCTAAAATAATTCCAGTACTTGAAGGGTTGTCTATACGGACCAAAAGGCCGCTATGATTACCAGTAGTCGCAGTGTTATAAATCCTTGAAAGCCAATCTCCCGTAATTGAAGATTTAATTTCAAGTTTGTAAGCAGGCGCAGTCGTACCTATACCCACATTACCATCAGCACCTATACGCATTTTTTCTGTACCGCTACCTGTATAGAACGTCGTGAAGCCGCTGGTATTAGCAGATTTAAGTCTTAATTCGTTACCCGTCTCTCTAGTTACTTGATGACTACTACCCCCAATACGAATACCCTTACCATCGTCTACAAATATATAATCACCTCTTACGTCAAGCTTATAAGCTGGGGTAGTTGAATTAATACCAACTTTACCATCACTGCTTAAAGTCACCTGCTGCGTTAGCGTCCCCTCTTTCATTGTCCATAACGCTAACTCACCATCCTCTTCGCCATCAGTTGAGTCTTTTATTTGACTTGTAATTGCGCCATATTCAACATCTTCTGGGGTTCCATTATCATTTTTCCCACGAAACCTAATGACACCAATATAATCGTCATCAGCTGCAGAAGCAGAGCTGCGATATAAAACTAGGTCAGGTGCTGTCGTCGCCGCTGCATCCGTACTTTCAAGTATTAAATTGTTATTAGTATCTGAGCTGAGGACATGTAATTTAGCTCCCGCATCAGTTGTTCCTATACCAACGCTAGCATGAGTAACGTTTATAACTTTTTCTATGTTTGAGGTGCCATGTTCCCTAGCTCCAATGTGGACCATACCAGCATATTGCCCGTCTCCAGCATTAGGTCGACTCGCCCATACCCCTGCTAAAACAGTTTGTGTTTCGCTACTGTTATATGCTCCCCCAAAAGCAATGCCCCCAGCATGGCCATTCGCATAGGTATTAGACGAAGATATTACTACATTTAAATTCAAGCCATTCCAACCACCTGTAGTAGCACCTAAAACCTGCAATCTATGACTAGGTGAGTTAGTTCCTATACCAACATTGCCGCCGCTATTAATAACAAGCCTATTAGTTCCGGCTAAATCTATGCTAAATCCGGCGTTTGAAACCCCAACAATAGCGGGAATAAAGTCAACTGTGTTACCTCCGGCAAAATTGCTGTTTAGACGTAATCCTTTTTCTCCGCCGCTTGTTATGTAACTTTCTAGCTTTCCTCCGGGAGTTGTGGTTCCTACGCCAACATTTCCATCTCGCTCAATGACCATGTCGTCATTAGCGCCGTCTGGCCTAAATGAAATATATTTTAAATCACTATAACCTCCCTGTGCCCCTAGTATGAAATAATCGTTGTCATTATCTACAGCAAGAAAAGTTTTATTAGTGTCGTTAGTGGCAAAATTAAGCTGAGTCCATGTATCGCCATCATTATCTAGTTTTAACTGATCTCCATTATCTCCAACGATATGAAGTTTATTATCCGGATAAGCCGTACCTAACCCAAGGCTACCAGTAATATAAGAATCCCCATCTGAATGTAATTGTATGGTTTGCGTTCCTCCATTTTTATAAGCTCGTATTAGAGCATCGTTAGAACTTTGACGTACATTAAATAAAGCATCATTAGAACTATGAACTAAATTTAAAACATTAGTTCCGTCACCCGTAGACTTTACAGCAAGATTTCCGTCTGGAACCATGTTTACCCCCACGCCCCATAAACCATTATCCTGTATAACGCCGGAAGTTAAAGTATCTTCATCAGACCAACGAGCTACATAATTTGCAACGCCGGAACCCCCAACGCCCGAAAGAACTGATTCAATATTTTTCCAATTAACACCAGTTGTTCCCTCATTAGTGAGGACCATCCCATTTCCGCCGATAGAATTATTGGAATCTATAACATTTGCTGAAATCTTAAGCTTATTTACATTAAGTTGATTTCCGTTAGTAAAGGTTAAATTAGAGCTGCCAGCAAAGGCCCCTCCATTATTGTATTGAACCTGAGTATTTGAGCCCCCGGGACTCCCCCCTCCTCCTCCTCCGGCCATTTGGACCCAAGCGTCTGCAGAATCTGTAGTACTTCCGGTATACCCTGTTTTGATCCATGAAGTCCTATTGCCACTGTCAACAAGAAATGCTCCCGGCAACACACCTGTTGGCTTGACATCACCGGTGTCTACTACGTACCTATCGCCTGCGTATCTTGTAATTGCCATATCAACTTAAAGTAAAATTAAATCCATAAAAAGCCCCACTGTTGTAAACTCCATCATGAGTAGACGCTTTTATTTTTATTTTGTGAGTCCCTTGCAAAAGGTTAGTGGCGGTAAATGTTCCTATGCCATTTGTATTAGTATAATCTATTCTTGTATTCTGATCTACTAGAACTGATGCTCCATTTCGAGGCTCTCCTTTTACATAACTAGTTGAAGGAGTCCTTTGGTGATTTGCTATCCCAGTCAAGCCTCCAGAATAAAGTTTCACTTGCTGTACGTCATAATTGGTTTCGAGCTCCTGCGTATTTCTTCCGTCTTGGGGAGCCCTGCCGGAGCATATTAATGCAGTAGTCCCGTTAGGCCTTTCTAAATGAAGCTGCATTATATCAAAGGGGCCCCCCTCTTGCAGCTCTTGATCTTCCCCTAGTCCGGAAACTTTAATTGTTAAAAGGGCAGGGGCTTGATCAGATGTAACGGTAAATATACCGGTGGCGTTTCCACTTTGAATAAATTTGTTAAAACGTTCATCTAAAACTCCGCCTTCGCCCCTGTAGTATGCCGTATCATGATCAGCTTCGAATTCTATTCTTGCTTCTGTGGAATTAACTTTCCATGGGATGCCTTGGTGATAAGCGCTTAAATCAATACTTTTAAGTTCGTAATTGTTATAACCTCCCAAAAGATACCAGCCATAATAAGGGTTAGGGCTCGTCCATGTTCCTCCAAAATCAACAGGAGAAGTGCTTGAAGAATAATCTGAGTAAAAAACGTCTACATCTCCATCTACTTTTACCGCAAATGGAAAAGTTTGGGTTTGTCCGATGGGAGAATTAATTGCGCTCTCGTTGACCTCATTTCCTCTACTAAAAAAAATTCCCGTTGTCCATGAAATAGAGAAAGAACTGAAATCTGCAGCACTTTTTTTTCGGTGTGCGTTCTTCCAAAAAGCAGTTGGAGTATTTAATCCCATTAGAATAAGTCATAACCTGTTACCGCCGATCCAAAAATAACAGAATTGATTTTAACGAAATTATACAAAGTCGTTTTTCTGGTAGAAATATAAGGGGCTATACCACTGAAGTCCCCCCCCCACTCCACTCCTTGTCCGTAAAAAGTTGGTGTTGCGCATCTGCTGCTCGATAAATTTTTTACGTAAAGAGTCAATGTCTGTCCTTCGGTAGAATTTGAAAATGTAAATGCCAGACCTGTAGAAGTATTTCCTGCCGGGATTTGAGTATACTGAATATTAGAATTCGCCCAGTTTATGGCGTAACTACTTGAATTATTGTGGGGGGTGTGATAAGAAACACTTTGAACCTCTATTTCGTCAGTAATAATTTTCTTAGTAGGGTCTACTATTAAGTCGCCTCCCGTAACTTCTATTTCGCCAGCTAAAGGGCAATTTACCTGTACTCCCGTTCCGTTTAATTTAATTTCACTAGTAGCTTCAAGCGCAATATTAGGTTTATAAATACTTAAAGTAGTTGGGGTTATACCAATATTGCCGCCTCCACTAAACATCATGTTATTCCCAATATTCTCAATATTGTTACTCTGCATGTTTAGTCTTGTTATGGCGTTATGATCTCCCAAATCATCTCCACCTACTGGGCTAGCTATTCCGCTACCAGTAGTAAGTAGGCCGTCTGATTTTCTAACCATTAAATAACCATGGGTAGCCGGAGCTCCAGCGGAACTATCTGTATAGCTTGAATTATTTAAATAAACAGTGTTTGTCCCCGAAATTGGGAGGGGAGAACTAGCAGAATCTACAGCGGGAATAGGATTCAAAATGTATTCGGCTACTTGTAATGCCGTAGATTTTAGGGTAGTGTATGGGCCTCCAGCTTCTCCTGATGCTACTGGAAAGAGGCAGTCCTTAGTGACTCCCGCTTCTCCGACTGCTGATAATTGAGATATTTTTTTATTTGCCATTTTTCCTTAAGCCTTATTATAATATACACTGTTTTAATAGTTAGGAATTAGATTTGTTACGAATAATTCCTCTGTTTCTTGTTGCAAATAGAATTTGTCGTCGCTCTCTCCTTCCAATAAAATAAAGTCCTCCACTTTTTCTGCTCCCAGTACTCCACTTATAAAAAACCCTTTAGATGTATCGTCAGGGTCTATTTCTACGCTAAAAGAGGCATCGAAAATTTTATTATTACCTATAGAAGAAGAATAATTAAAAGATTCTAATTTAGCCCCTATAAACGAATACCGCAAAGACTCATCTTGTCTTTTTATTGGGATGGCTCCTGCGTTTATAGGTGCAGCAGTACTTTGCGTACATCCACGAGGGTCTACTTTTATAGTAAAATCATATCCACTATTAATAGATACTAAATCAACCAGAGAACCGCTATTCCCCGATTCTACTATTCCATTTAAACTTAAATTTGCGAAAACTGGAGAAGTTGCCTTATTATCTACCGGAAAACGATACCCCATATTAGGGAGAGATTCTTTATTTAAATTTATTCCAATCTCATATCCTTGGATGTGAAGCTTATTGAAATCCACTCCTAGCCCAGAAAAAGAGTCTGTAGCCAAGGTAATGTCTCCGGGCTTTAGCGCGGAATAACCCTCCTCTGCCAAAATACGAGGGATCACTACTTCATTTGTATCATACGGTGTTCCGCTTTTAGTGCTAATATCAGGGGCCTTGAAACCACTACCGCTTAATGTAAAACTAGTGTTGTAAGCGGTATAAGAGACTGAAGCCGAAGGTATCGCGCCAACTCTTCCTCGAGTACTGTAAGAATTTAAATAACAATTTCCAAAAGAAATAATGTGATATTTTGAGGCATTTTCGTCTATACCTTGGTAAGTATCTGCCTGAGTAAAATCTTCTTTAAAATAAGGTTGGTTTATGTCTGAGCCTTCTTGATTGACGGCTACATAAATATTTCTGCAATCTCTATATTGATTAACGGCATAGTCCTCCCATGGTCTTTTAACTTTTCTATTTTTGTTAGCTTCAAAAAAACCAGATAACAAAGAAACTTGATTATTAGAGCCATAATATGGCTGCCCGTCAAAAGGGTAATTAAATAAAGGATAGTTTACATTCAAGCCTAAGCGAGCTTCGTTTTTTGTACCACAGAGATAGTAATCAAAGTTTAAACTTACCGTGGGATAATTTATTATGGGCCGATCTACTATCCCTCTTTTATTTATCTGCGTGATGTCTGTGTGGGGTACATTGATAGCATAAGATACGGATTGGATCCGATCTATACTGTGAAGAAGGTTAATGCTTTTGTAAAGATCTGAATGGTTGTTAGTTGGCTTCCCTCCAGTATAATGAATAAAATTACATCCAGTTTCCGGAGCAGGTCCCACATATAAGGCCTGACAATTGTAAATTACATTGGGCCGTGCCATTATTTTTCCCCTTCATAAACGCTTGCGTATAATATTCCCGCCAAGAAATCGTCTACTTGATGTTCGTAAGCTACATCTTGAACTTTTTTGACTCTATCGTGGTTTCTGTCGGTTGGCTCAGCGGCGTACCTTCCAGCTTTAGCAAGCCAATTAGGAGGATCTTCGTTTGCTATTACTATGTTGGTTATTTCTCTTGCTACTTCTTTTTGTTGTTTGCTTAACCTCTTACGGCTGTGGATTTGCCTTAAAGATGCTTCCACCTCCAAATTTAGTTTGTCGGAAAGATTCAAGTGTTCTTGAATCTTAGATAGACTAAAATTAAGCGTCGCTTTAGTCCCTACTGGCGTTTTTGTATCTTCACTTTTCGGTTTTTTAGATCCATTAGGGCGTCCTGTCATTTGGGGCATTTTAGCACCTCCAATCAGAGGTTCGTAAAGTCCCTCGTTTTTCATCTCTTTAAATTTCTTTTGAGATTCTAAAGACTCTTCAGGAGTAGGGAACCGGCCTGATTCTATAGCTTGCATGCCCTCCTCTGCTGTAAGAACTCCCAGTTCTATTAAGCGACTGTAAATTCTTGAGTAAACAGAAGTATCCCTCAGGTCCACGTCTTCAAAATGAGCCGTAGGATAATTTTTAAAACCCATCTCCTTGGAAACACGCCTTATTTCAGGCATTAAAAAGTTCTCTAAGAAAACCCTTCTACCCTGTTTGAGTCTTTCCATGAAAACCTGAACTTTAATACTGGTATTTGCAAATTTCTCATCACTAAGGAGAATATTATTGAGCCCCATTTGAATATCTTGGTTAACCACGTCATATTTTTTAGGATCAAGAATATTACCAATATCAGGAATAACAAATTTAGCTTCAGTTGTGTAATCTGAAATAAGCACACGGCCTACAGATTCATTTTCAAAAAGCTTCTGCATGGCCATAAGGTTTTTTTGGTTTACTCCGCCATCTTGAGGTTTCGCCCCCATTGTAATTAGTAGTATGGCTTGGTTAGTGGTTCTGGCTACTGCCATATCCATTTGCTTCATTTCCTGCTTCCAGTTTATATCCTCCAGTACTGGATACCCCATAGGCACAGCAAAAGGCTCGTAATCTTGCTTTTTGTAAAAAACGGCAACAAGCCTATCGGTGTTAAGAGGAATCGTGACAGCCGACATACCCACGTCTTTAGTATCTTGGATAAGTTTTTTAGTTTCTTCTGGTAAGCTTTCGAAAACTTCTCTTTGCTCATCAGTCTGAGGATTTCGCAAGATTTGAAGCTCGTAGTCTGTCACTACCTTGTAGTAGACTCCTGTGCTAAAAGCAATATTGCCTTGAAGCTGGATATCGGAGGGGTTTAAAATTATATACTTTGCAGGAATCTCGATTTTTTCCTTAGCTTCGCTCAGGCCGAATGTTTGGTTAATCTTATATGCATCCGTTTTATCCATCTCCGCATTAAATCGGTAAATGAATACGTTCCCTGACCTATAATACTCCCTAAAGAACCGGCTTTGTAAATCATCTATATTTATTTTTTTAAACAATGTCTCAAAAAATTCTCTAGATTTTCGGCTTCCTCCTGTATAAAAAAGGTTACTGATCGAAAACTCAGTCATTAAATCAATAGTGTTCCTAAAGACCGAAAAGTTATAGTAAGCTTTTTGACACAGAACAATAGTGTCCCTTACTTCAATATTGGAATTATTTGACACTCCCCTCGAGTACTTGAAAGGAATCATGCCGTTTTCAATGTTACGGAACCGATCTGTTCTAACGATGTCGGCAGCCTTATTTCTGCGAGTCCTTGTGGAACTGGCGACTGTTTCATGAGTAGCCATCAAAGGTTCCGCACCTTGTTCTGTTTTCTTTCTTACTGCCATATTTTACTTTAATTTTACACCTAAGCTAGCATTCTGGGAGTAAATGTATGATTAATTTGCTCTAGCTTGGTATTTTTAAGATCATTATAGCATTTAACAGCCCAGACGCCCAACATTAAAGTGGTATAATTATCTTTTCGTGCTCGGTTAACTGAGTTGCTTCTTTTAAGGTGCTGGGGAAGATCAAAAGTCTGAGTTCCTTTTGCAGTAGTTTTCACCTCAACCAAAGCACATTGCTTTTTTGTTTGATAAATTATATCATCTTGAAACTCAATTAAATCCCCCTTATTTTCATATGGCATTAATTTCATTGGTACTGCTTGGGCCGAAACTTTATCAAAATAGCTTCCGCACGCAGCGCTACGCGAAGCAAACCATATTCTTTTGTGGTCAATTGAAGCTTGTAAATGTTCGTTGGCTTCACGCAAAAAAGTGGTAGAGAACAACTGCTTAAAACAAATTACATTCTCTTTTTTATTATATTGAGATTTACAAGCTAAAAGCATCTTTTGATATTCAATACCATTTTTATCGCTATTAAAATCAAAGAATTTAATATTAACTCTATTACTTTGAAATAACTCGGATTCGTTAGCACTGTCTATAAACTGATAGCCTGCATTATCGATTATAATTAAGGAGAAGTTGAAGTTAGTCACCAGATAGTAAAGATATTTAATATGATCTTTCAAATCTCCTCCTGCCACGGCATAAGCGTGAACTAATGTGGAATGGTTTTCTTTTTCAGGGTCTAACTCTAGCACTGACATCGCGAAATAGTCAGAACTTGGACTATTGCTAAAACTGGGGTCGATAGCTAATATGTACTCTTTATCTGACTCCCCTTTAATTAAAGTATGCTGCTTTTCCCCATCTGGTATAGTGCAGTCGTACATTTTTTTTGCACTGAAGTAGCTGTCGCTACCGTCAGTAAATTGTGCACAATATTCCCTCTGAAAAGAAGAATTAGATGATCCTCCTGATTTAGCTTCTTCGATAACCGTACTATCTATCATGTCGGCAGGGATGGAATCAAAAGCCATTTGAGAAATAAAATAATTAGACTGTTGAATTTCGTCTGAATAAATATTATTCATCCATTCTTTGTAAGTCTTATAAAGGTTTTCAAAACTAAAACTCGCAGAAGAGAGAGCGATCATTTTTGAATTGTTTTCAAACTTAATTCTATCCTTCTCCTGCATTTGGCCTTTTTTGATTAAATCGTCTTCCATTTCCCTTATTTTAATTCTTTCAGCCATATCCTGAGGAGCCACAAGGAAAGGCATTAAAACGGTTTTGATAGTATCTTCAGGGAGCAGTAAAAACTCATCCAACACCAAAATGTTCGCGCGGAAACCGCGAATCTTCTCTCCACTTAAAGGAATCGCTGTTATTGTGCCTTCATTTATTTTCCATTCGAATTGGTCGTTACGTTTGGATTTAGCCCCGAAAGCATGAGCTAACATTTGAGCTTCTTTGGATTCTACGATTTTTTCCAAATTGTTAAATATAAATCTAGCGGTACGAAAAGTAGGCCCAGCAATAAGAATCTTAGTACGCGGCTCGAAAATACATTGAAGAAAACAATACACGGCAGCGATAAAACTTTTACCGCAACCACGACCCCACACACACATGCTAAAATTTCGATTGAAAAAAGCTTTTAAAGTTATCTCTTGATACAAAGCCAATTTTATGCCAGAAAGAAGCTCTGTGGTAAAACCCAAATTAGACCGCATGAATTTAGCTAAACTTATCTTAGCCTGACGATCAGAAAGCTCCCCTTTTAAATCAAGAAACTCCTCATTTAAATTAGGAATAGATTTTTTGTATTTTTCCGGACAATACCACATTTATAATAATTTTAAATCATACGCTAACTGCAAATCGTATCTTTCTTTCAAGGCTCCTGAAAGTAGAAGCTTTTTTACTATCCTTACGCACTCATCCCTTCCATTCACGAATAGAAACTGTATGTGAGGAAACTCTTGAATTAAATCTCTGACGTTGTGAAAAATAAAATCAGGGGTAACTCTTGTATTTTTTTTATAAACATGCTTGAGCTTGTTAAACGCTAAACAATCAGAGAGATTCCTCTCCACCAAAACTACCATGTAAGCTCTTTCCTCCGCAGCTCTATTTATCTCATTTTTAAATCTTTCAAGACCTGAGCTTAAAGTACCTATTAAGTCCGGAACTGATTTTCTTTCTATGTAAGTGTTTCTCGTCTTTTTCTTGTCGTTTAAGCAATAGTCTCCAAACTTGAGCCCCTTAACCTCTGTAGGGAAATCATTTATCTCAAGGGGATTTTGTTCTCTTGAATCTATGTAGATAAGATGATCTTTATTGAAAGTTTCTCTGTAATTTTTTTTTGTTGGGACTTTTTGAAATTTATTTTTATACCCTATCTCTTCGCATAATGAATAATAACTACCAAATAACTTTTCATAAAAATGTATAGGGGGAATAGGTAGTGTGCGGAGTTCTACTTCTGTAAGAGAGTAGATTAAACCTTTTTCTTTTTTTCTTTTTACCAAAAGATCTCTGCAATACTCTTTAGCTTGAGAAAGGGGAATTTTGTTGAGCCAACTTTTCAAATTTCTTTTATTATTAAAATCTGATGATAAATATTGCTCTTTATTTTTAAACTTTATTAACTCCCCGGTATGAAAATCTTTTCTTGGGAAATATTTATGATAATAGTCGGATATAGATAATTTATGAGCTTTGATATGAAGATGCAATCCTCTATCTTTATCAAACTCTTTCCCGCATTCTTGACATTTAACCATTTAGAACTTCCTCTTCACTAATGCCCATTATACGAGATTTAATCTCTTCCATCGAAGAAAGTCTTTCTATTTCTGACGAGACATTCTTTTTACGAATTTCAGCGATCTTAATCATTTTATTTCGAGACTCTTCGTCTTTCCAAAGTTCTACTAGATTCAAAATAGAAGCAGACTCTTGAAGTATCTTGCTCATTCGCTGACTTCTTTTTTCTTTTAACTCATTAAGGAGTTTAGTCTGCCTATTCACACATTGATTATATTCTGTTTGAGCTGTATTAATGGCCTCCACCAAACTCATCGCCATCCTTCTCCCCTCCGTATCTTCAGCATTCTGGTCTAATAGCTGTTGCAATCTTTCTACCCGTCTTTGAATATTAGAAGCGATAACTACTTCTGCTGAAAGCACAATATATTGATCTACTTCTTCTTGAGTCAAATCTGACTTGTCCCATGTATACCTCACGAAACTGCTCTCAAACAAATCCCTGTCCGTTTCAATAACATAAGTGCTCATCTGGTGCAGAAACCTGAAAGTATGCATGTAACCTATAAGGGTAGATAAATTTTTCTTAACTTTAGTAGTGATTTTTTCTTTATCTATTCCGTTGTGAACATATTTGTTTACCCGCACCAAGGCGCGAGATTCGGATTTTGGAGGGGCGTAGCCTCCTTCTGGGATAGCCTCTTCATTTGTAACATCTGAATATTTTACCCTATTATCAACTGTCCCTAGAAAATCTACCAATACCTTATAACGTATGTCCAAGGGGGAGATGTCCCTATCGTCAAAAACCATACGAGCCAATTCCATTGGTTTCATGGCGCTGCAGTTGTTGGTGATAAATTCTTTTTGATCTTCCGTTAATGTTGGTTTTTCTTTAGGATAATGCTTGTGAGAGACTTTAGCTTTTAGGCTTCGTTCGGCTAAGAACTTTTTAACAGCTCTTCCGTATTTCGACCTACCATCCTTTTTATCCTCTGGGATGTCTGGGAAAACGAGCTCTATCAACTCTTTTATATAAGGAGGGTCATCCGGCCTTCCGTTCCATTCGTTGAGCAATAAAAGCTGTTGATCTTCAGTTAGTTCTATTTCTCTTGAGCTCATGTTATTTCAATCTCTCCGTCGCTTAAGATCTTCTTGACTTTGACAATTATGGACTTCTTAACATTTTTTATCTGCTTGTAGCCGGGAACTCTATTTTTTTCATTTGTTCTATACCCCATTAATGTAGCGGCTTCCTCCTCTGACATGTTGTCTATATAAAGAGCTTTGTATATTTTCCATTCTGCTGGTTTTAATATTTGCTTCATTTTATTATTTAGCTTCTGCATTACCGTTACGATATCCAGTCCCTTGTATTCAGCAGAGTTTATTTCATGGGAGTAATCATCAATAGAGAGGGGTAGCTTGGCGTCATAAGCTTGCTTTTTGGTCCTCATCCAATTTGCGTAAAGGGGACAGCTTTCAGACTGTTTTCCATAAATATAACATAGGTCGCCAGATTCTGCAGCTGCACACTTTAAGCAGGGCCTGCAATAGTTCCCATAGTTATTCCGAATTAAATTCTTTATTTGATTCGAAATTATTCTATTAATCCAAGGATTAAGAGGCTTTTTAGTATCATATAAATGCCACTTTTTAAAAATGTGTATGCGTAAGATTTGAGAGACGTCATCGAAGTCCATCCACGAGAGCGCGGTTAAATTCCATTTAGATCTTCTTTTTTTTATCTCTACGTCTATTTGCTGGATAAAATCTTCAAATTTGGGTTTTTTACGTTTCGGCATCGGCTCTTCGGGATGATCCAGCGTCTCTCATGAAATCTTTCTCAAAGGACTCTGCGCCATAAGTTGGATCCGCCTCCCTCACATAACCGTCTTCATTTCCACCTTCACTAGTCCCTGCTAATTGCTCTAACTTTACAACGTTAAATGCTCGAGACTCATGTAAATCGTATTGTAGCTTGTCTACGTCTGGAACTTCAAACAGCTCTTCTTCTTCCTCTTCGATCATTTGAGGAACTTTTGTGGACGCCTTCTCTACTCTGGATATTACTCTTCGTGGAGTTGTTTTACCGGAAACCGTAAAAGACTCACCGCAGGAAGCGCAAAACTTAGGCTTATTTAAAGAATAGTTAGTTCCTGCTCCGCAAGTTGGACAATATAGTTTCATGATAAGTCTTTACACTTTATATTTTAATAAAAATAACAGGTTTTTCAAAAAAAGTGTATAAACTAAAGGATATGGAAAATGTCAAATTCAAAAACTCGGACGGAATCGAATACGAATTGATATGGAAAAAACCTCATCACACTTATAACGCTGATGGTTTATGTTACTCTCCAGAGGCGGATAATCCTAAAATCCTAGTTGATCCAAAGCTCAAAAAACGCCGAAAAATGAGTACTCTTATAGAAGAAGTTACTCATGCCTTCTTTTGGGATAAGACAGAAAAAGAAGTAAGAAAATTCTCTTCTGTCCTTTCTGGTTTAATTAATAAACAAATTAAATAGTATCGCATTCGGCTAATTTTGAAACAATAAATTTGGTCAATTCTGACCGGACAATATCTTCTTCACTAAACTCAAAAGTGTGAATGCCCATATCGCGACTTTCTTTGTTATTGAAAATATCGTAAAGCTTAACGAATCCTCCCCGGTTTCCATTTTTTAAATCGGTTTGCATAGGGTCCGCCATTATAATGCATCTTGAATACTTCCCGATTCTGGTGAGAACAGTTACGATTTCTCTAAAAGAGCTGTTTTGAGCTTCGTCCATTAATATAGCTTTTCCGTTCCAACTCATTCCTCGAGCAAAATTAACTGGATGAATGGAAACTCTTTTTTCTTTTTGAAGTTTCTTAACTGTCTCTTCACTAAGCAATTCGTCTAATTTGTCCATAAAAGGCAAATTATAATAATGAAGCTTTTCGTCAGCGTCGCCGGGAAGAAATCCAAGGCGAGAATCAGAACTCTCTACTGCTGAGCGCATATATATGACATCTGAAACTTTTGATTGATTAAGTAAGCTTAAAGACGAATATACTGCCGTTAAAGTCTTGGAGCTCCCTGCCGGACCTTTACATAAAATAAGACGAGTATTTTTATCTTGAGAAATTTCAATAAAACGTTTCTGTTTTTCTGTCCAAGGTAATTCTTCTATGTAGAAATTGTCCTTAGGTTTAATTGGATCTCGTTGATGAATCTTGATCCGTCCGTCCGCAACTTCGAGGGAATCAAAATTCCCTGCGCTTTTTACTTTTGGCATTATAGTAAATTACACTAAATTAGTGTAACATAAATAGAAAAGTTATGAATGAACTAACTAACGCTATTCCCGAGATTGTAAATTTGACCTCTAATATCCAAAAAGAAGAGGTGAAGGGCTTTCTGGAAAATTTAATCGGCGAATATGGATGGCTCTTGTTTGCGGCGGTACTAACAATCTTAGCGAAAGACATGATTATGAATTTTGTTCAGGGATTGCTTGTTTTTATGGGGAATGATTTTAATAATGATGACATTATTTACATTTCCGGCCGTCAAGCGCGTATAGTTCGCGTCGGAATTCGTAATACAGTTTTTTACATGACAGACCGCAGGACTAAAATGTTGGTTCCCAACGAACAATTAAAGTTACTGACTATCGAAAAAAGATTACCTAAAAACGGGGGAGAACCCTATCTCGCTAAAGGTAGCGATTCTAATTTCATGGGATTTGAAGAAGTCCCCATAGCTCCCTCTCCTATGCAGGTGGAAGTAGTAGAGGCACCTTCTCCTCCCTCTAAAAGGACAAGAAAATGAAAAAAATAATAGCATTAGCATCTATCTTTCTCATGGGATGTACTAGCGTCCCCAACCTTAAAGAAGTTGATTTAAGTATAACAGGATTAGAAATGGAGTTCTATGACAACCGAGAAGCTCCCATCATTTTTGATTATAATGCGGATATAGAAAGAAGATACCAAGAAAGAAAAAATCGAAATAAAGTTACTAATTATGGAGAATTAATGCCCATGACTAAAAAATAAGTGTAAAGATTTATGAAATGAAAGAGATCGATTTTACAGAACAGATCCTTAAGTACAAGGAAGACGGCCTTTTAGCTGATGAAAAAGCCGGTTATCCACCCAACTGCAAACCGGGTCACGAGCTAAGCAAAGACAAAAAGAAGTGCGTTCCCATAAAAGAATTGACCGACGAAGCAAAAACTAAAAAACAATGGGAAAAAATTGATACGAAAGAACTTAAACGTGATACCAAAAAAGAAAAAAAGGAACACGAAAAGGATGCGATTAAGGATGACGAGAGTAAAATCAAGAAGCTAAAAAAAGGAAAACCGTCCGAAAAAAAGAGTGTTGAAATTCACGATATTAAGAAGGATGAGAAATACGACAAGGCCAAAGCTGCCAAACTAAGCAGTAAGCAAAAAAACGATTTGCCCGATTCTGATTTCGCTTATATAGAGCCCGGTGGAAAGAAAGATTCCGAAGGAAAAACAACCCCTCGGTCATTACGTCATCTTCCTATTAATGACGCAGCACATGTGCGAAATGCTTTAGCCAGACTCGATCAAACTGATATTAGTGAAGAGGCTAAAAAAGCGGCTCTGAAAAAAATTAAAGCCGCAG
>VTLG01010612.1_pt1 | contig 18305 bp, 28 predicted proteins | sample 4694571 | NCBI WGS metagenome assembly VTLG01 (sample SAMN12604809, study PRJNA352737) | marine metagenome | biome: ENVO:00000447; feature: ENVO:00000209|ENVO:00000569|ENVO:01000036; material: ENVO:00002151; isolation source: viral sequences binned using virsorter ... | reverse complement strand
TTGCCTTATCAATGGTGAGGGTAAAGTCCTCATCATCAAGGTCTTGCGGAGTAATTTGCGCACCACGTGCGTACTCCTTTACAGTGATTTCGGGTTCTTTGATAATCCGAACGGAATCACCCATTTGCGCAATTTCACCAAAGTAGTCGTTATTGGTGATTGCTTCACAAACAGCGGCCTTGCGGAAAGCGACCTGCACCTGTTTGCTGTAAATGACGGGTGAAAAATTACCGTTAGGGAGATTACCATACCCGGCAGCGGTTTTGAATGCCATGATATTTTCTCCTATTTAGCATTTCACAGATGCAAACTCACCAGACTAATCAGAGGCTGATTCGCTATGGGTGCGTATCATATTTAGTTGGCCGACCAAATATTCAACGGGCCACGCTCGTCAGGTAATCCATAAGACTGTAGCGTTTGCGGTGAGATGTAAGCAGGTAGCGAACCCACTTACACCTAAGTTGACTATAGTTATACTAAAAAATATCTATTTGTCAACACTTTTTTATCGGGCTGAACCCGATATATCATAGATAAACTTTCCTGAACGGATAGCATCCATAATTTCATCAGAACGCTTTTCGTATTCTTGTGCAGACATACGTTGAACTTCTGACTCTTTTAGATAAGAAGATGCCTCATTCTCTTGCGGCTTGCTTCTAGTATTCTTTGATGTGACAGCTTCTGCGGCGTTTCCTTTTGACTTTTTCTTAGTTGTGATGTTTCTGTCAGATTTGTACAGGTCAATAGCACGGGCAGCAGAACGAGCATCATTGTCGTTCTCATAGAGTGCTTCCTGTACCCACTTAGGCTGTTCGTCAGCCCACTCGTGAAAGTCATCACTATCCCTAATCTCGTCAAAGTCAGGATGTAGTCGCATTAGTTCTGCTTCTGCTTTTTCTCGCTTGGCGTTGAACTGCATTTCATCCACTGCCTTAAACTTGTCCTCAAGTTCTTTAGATTGTTCTTGAGCCTTTTTAGCAGCAATAGTTTCAATAATAGCAGCAACATCTGGATATTCCTTTGCCCAAGCCTCTAGGTCTTCATCTGACTTTGGCAGTTGCATTTCTTTGCGTGTAGCAGTGTCAAGCTGCGATTTTAATTCTTCCAGTTGTTTTTGAAACTCACGCTCTTTTTCTTGTGTATGACGACGCAAGTCACCATAGCGTTTTTTAAATGTCTTTTCTTCAGATGAGGCAGGTTCTTCCTCTGTTTCGTCAACCTCACCGTTTTGTTCTTTTATAAGCTGTTCAAGTTCTTCTTCTTCTTTCTTGATACGCTCATCGTTACTATAGGGCTTTGATACAAATGCCTTAGTTTCTTGCGGCTTCATATCTTCAGCCATGATTGTGTCGTTCATAGATTTCTCCTATCTGGGGCCATCGTAGCCATGCAGGGGGATGGGTAGGCCAGTTAATCTAGCTGTTTAACGTGTTGCTAGTCCACGTTTGCGAGAGCCACCCTGTGGTGGCTTCAAGCGAATTTGTTGCATCAGGTCAGGGCCAAGTAACTTTGCAAGTACGCGACCTTCTTGTGTACCCATAAGACGACGTATATCATCTTTCTCTTCTTCAGAAAGAGACATATAACGCTCTCTAATTAGTGCAAGTAACTCGTCCATAGTTCCTCATTCTCCGATAAATAGCTGTGGCATACACGCCAGGAATAATTACTGACAGACCAATCAAGCCCTTTACAGTATACTTTTTATTAATGAATGCTTCATACACATCCTTAACAACGGATGCTGACCAATCTGATTTGGCAACAAGATTATCTGCAACCCACTTGCCCCAAATATCATATCCCTCTTGCCACATGTTAGACTGCTGACGATGCCACCTACGAAGTTCTTTAATTTCTGTAATGGTCATCTGATTGCGCTTCCAAGATGCGGTGCAACAGTATGTGCCACCACTAGGCTCATCATTATCACCACTTTCAAATGCAGCAGCTTCTGGGTCAACACCTGATGCAATTTTTTCTTGCACTCGTTGTTCACTTCTGCGACTTTCTTCTGCACGTTCTCTATCGTCTGCGTCTTTACGCAATGCATCTGCTTGACGCTCAATAGCAGCATCACCTGCAGCACCGCTTTCACGAAGTGCGCTTCCTCGTGATGTTGTTACTGCACGACCCCCCCTAGAAGTTACAGGGCGACCAGAACTATCTGTGACAATATTGCCTCGTCCTTGCCTTACATTTTCCTCTTGTTCTTCTTGATTTCTTCTTTCTGCTTCTGCGGCAACTCGTCTTTCTTCACGTTCAAATCTTTCGCGCTCAATCTCTGCCTGTCTCTGGTTGCTAAAGTCACGGTCTGCCTGTGCTTCAATTTCCGCTGGGGTAAGTGACGGACTAAACTCTCTTTGTGCATCTGCCTCAACTTCAAAAGAGGTGCGAGTATCGCGTTGTCCCCTGCGGTCATCACGTCCCATGACTTGTTCATCGACTGCATCCTCTCTATACGCTGGGTCACGCAAGATAGGACTTGGTTTAGGTGTAGGCAAAGATATTCGTCCAGCGTCATCCTCACCAGTTGTTATTTCAACTCTGCCCGCAGTTATTTGTCTAAGTTCTGCTAAATTTGGTGCGCGACCAACCGAATTATTTATTTGTGCTTGACTACCCCGCGTATTTAAATATTCGTCATTAATCAATGCATAACTATCTGGGTCTGCCGGTTTTTCAGGATTAAGAAGCGCAAACTCTTTATCATATCCACTAAAAGGATTTAAGTTAACTGTTGTAGCCGTAGAAAATGGAACAGTAGGCGAATCAACAGGTTGCATTTGTTTTGCACGTGCTGCTACAACAGACGGCAACTGGTCAAAGGGAACCCTTTTAACAACTGCAGAGGGTTGTTCTCCAATGCCAATACCATCAGCAGTTCTTGCTGGAAAACCTTGCTCTGCAATACGCGCAGCTTCACCTGCGACCACGCCCTCAAAGTCAATGTCTGCTGCAGGTGATGCTACTCTGGGTTGTACTGTTGCAGCCCTCTCCCTCAAAGTCTCTGCTTGTACCATAAGTGCTTCAGACAAAGGTTGATTTGTATATTCCAAACCTAAGTCTTCATATATTGCACGAGCAGCATCGTTCTCTAGTTCTTTCCTATTACCACCAAAACCTAAAAAGCCGCGTTCTAATCCCGCCGACTGATTAATTTGTTGATTAGCTGCGTCAGTATAATTAAATAGTTGATTAATTATTTCCGTAGTTTCTGCGCCTGTTCTGTCCTCTTTTAGCCTATCATACAAATCTTTCGACATGGTTGCTTTTTTACCATCCCGCCGTGTAAGTGTAACACGGTCAAAACGTCCTGTTAAAGCTCCAAGTAGGCCGGGCATAGTTTCTCCACTAGAACCATAGGATAGGTCATATTTTGTGGCTCCAATTATACGACCATCGGAAACTGTACCACCAAATACAGCCACACCACCTTGCGGAGTGTCCTGCGTGTCAGATGGGTCATCATCGCGGGACTCTTGTGGAGGAGCAGGTGCAACGGCTGGTTCTTGCACAGGAGCTTGTGGTCCCGTTATTGATTGTAGCGTATAACCTGGTGGGATTGGATAAACAGGCTGGCCGTTAATAAAGGGTATTTGTAACGTCTGCCCCTGTGCATTAACATACGTTCTAAATTCTGTTTCAACGCGCGGCACAAGTTGCTCTGCAGTAAGTGGTGTTTGTGTTTGTTGTGGGGGTGGCAAAATAGCATATGGACTTGCAAAGCGTTGTTGTATTGGGGCGGTTTGTTGAATTTGAGCAAATCCTGTTGGTTGAATAAAACCACCCACCTGCATCTCAACAGGCTCATTATCCATAATCAAATCATCTATATTGAACGGAACGCCAGCAGGAATTGTGGCTTCGTCTGCATTACCCATTTGCCCCATTGCTTCCATACGTGCAAGGCCAGCCTTTGCCTCATCCCGTAGTGCCATCATTTTGTCCAGACCATGATAGCGAACAACGTCGGCTGGCATAACAAACTCGCCCTCACTGAGTTGGGCAGGAATGTCGTCACGCACTTCTTTTTGCAGTGAGCCTACGGGAACATCGTTACCAGATACTGGGTCTGTTGTCCCTCCTTCATCTATGAGGCCGCCCTCGTTAAACAGTTCCATTTGTTTCTGCATTGAAACATCTCCACCTTCGTTGAAGCCAATAAATCCAAAGGGAGTTCTAACACCAAAACCTAGTCCCAACATACCAGGTTTTTTTCCCATCTTTTCTGGATTTTCTAAAAGTTCATTAACAGCATCTTGATATTTTAAATTACTCTCTGGGCGCGTACTCCCATGATACACACGCAAAAGACCGTTGTGGTCCGTAACGCCAAGTGCTTTTGCTTCTCTAACTTTTTCATCAAACACAATATCTGCAAATTTTTCATAATGTTTTTCGTGGTCAGCCCTATCAATATTTCCAACTTTTAAACCACCAAATGTATTTCTATCTTCTCGTGTCGCTTCTCTTGCAGTTGCTATACCTTGTTCATTATAAAATTTAGAAGCTCCTTGGTCTAAGTTTACTTTATTTTTTCCTTGCGCTACCAACTTCGTATAATATTCTTGCTCGTCCTCAGATAATTTGCCGCCACCTTTTAAATATTTATCCACTGCATTTTCAAGACTACTGTATGTTATTTGTCTTGGACCAAAAGCAGAAGAGGGTTCTGTAGCACTTTCTTTGACAGTAAAAATATAAGGCCAGCCATCAACATCTTTAAATGCATCCACTTCATGCGACTCAATAGCGCGAATAACTTCTTTACGTGAGTGCTTTTTAAATATTGACATCTTGTGTTACCACATCTTTCTTTAGTTGTTGCATCTTTTTCAACACGGCTATTGCTCCCTGCGAACGATACAATAAGATTTCATTGTCTGCTTGTTCCAATGACTTTTGTTGTACGGTAATTAAACTGTCTATATAATTACTGAAGTGGGGCCACTGCTTGCTGTTCACCAGCGGCTTCAACTTGCTGAGTAGTTCCTTGTCCATTTGCACTAAATCCTTGTTCACCCGGCACAGGTGCTTGCCCTACACCGATTGTGCCACCCCCTGCACCAGTTGGGTCTGCTGGGTCAGCACCAGCCGGTGGTTGTTGCTGATTTTCTGCTGGGGCTTGGAAACCCTTGAGAAGTTCAGCTTGGAGAGCAGCCTCATCCATATTGTTAGTAACCTTGTCGGGGTCAAGGTCAAGTGATTTTGCAATCTCACGAATAATATATTGAAACTTAGCGAATGGTGCCAAAGCAGGATTACTTGCTACACCAAGGAATTGCATCAGTCTCTGACTACGAACCTCGTTAGCCATTAGACTTTCTGTGCCTCGTGCCTTTACTTCAAGGTCGCCCTTTATCTCAGGGTCAAAGTCAAACTGCATGTTAAAGCGGAAGAAACCTTCACCAAGCGGACGAAGAAGATAGTCATCCACGTTTTTGATGACACTCTTTGTGCCACCAGCAGCGGCATTCATCAGCATAGAAATACCGCTGGCCGTTCGGCCCACGCCCTGCACACCTGTTTGTCCGTGTGCATACGACGGAAAGCCAGTGCTTTCGTCTGCCAGTACCCGCGCCTTATCAAACAACATCATGTTTTCAGATGACACATTCGGGAACTTTGTGCCAAAGATAGCTTGGCCCGGTGCGCCACCCTGACGACGGAAGACCTTGCCCGGATATAGAGACAAGTCTTGGCCCGGCACAAGATTAGTTTCGTCAACTTCTACAATCAGGTTGCCTGACAACACGGCGTTATCCACAGCCATGCGCATAAAGCCATTCATCAGCGTCTGCGTATCGTCCATATTTTCTGCAATGCCTACACCAAAGAAGCTGTATGGATTAAGTTCGTATGGTGATGCGTGGTATGGTATCTTTGCTGGCTTGAATGGATTTAGAACAACACGCAGTAGTCGGTCATTACAAACCCAGATGTTTGCTTGCAGTTCATCAAACTCTTTTAGTTCTTCTGGTATCTCAACATCATTGTCTTCCAACATACCTGTGTCAATAGTACCCCAGTACTCCAGAACTTCAAACCTATCAATGCCATGCTCTGGCGCATAGTCTGCGAGGTCATCTTCCCAATATTTCTTAGTGTAGTTTTCGCCCATGCTAATGACTTCATCAATAACACTGCTTCTAAAATACGGGCGACGTTTCAAGGAGCGAAGTTGTGTGCGCGACATTTTGTGTCGCTCAATAACAAACTGCGCCTCGTCCATGTTGTTTGCATCTGGGTCAGGATAAAAGTTCCAAACAGATACATGTGATACTTGTGGTATTGTTTTGAAAAGCGGGTCGTAGTCTCCCTCATCATTCCAGTTGGGGTACTCTTTGTCAATAGCAAATGGCCCTTTAATTACCCCTGTGCCAAACAGGGACATTTCAAAAGCTGTGCTACGAAGATGTTTGTTTGCACCAGACTCTTCTAGCTGGTCGTGAATTTTTTTCTGCATTGACTTTGCAGCAATCATTGCAGGACTAAAAGTTATTGCCGTTGGCGTTTTACCCGGTCCCTCTTCCAAGTTTTCTAGGTCAGATAGTTTTTCATCTAGTGGACCCAGCATATCCATCAGTGTCTTTTGTGTGGCACCCTTTGGAATATCGCGCCCGTCACCCTCAAAACCATACGGACTTTCCATTTGGTCTTGTAGCTGTGGAGGTTTTTGCGGGTCAAAGTTTACGTCTGCCACTACACCTTCTGGTAGTTCTGTTGGCTCAATAGAAAGGGGAAACCTGTTGTTGGCAAATAGAACGTCAACAATCTGACCATATGCAGCCAGCGTTTTGGTTTTTGTTACCTTAATAAAAACACGAGACTTCTCAGCCTCTGTAAACTGCACGTCAGGTCCGTACAAACCCCTATAGTTTCTATAAGCGCGTGTCCATCTTTCTTCATCTTGATAACGATAATCTTCTGCCCGTCTGTACGAGTCATGTACATGGGCTATCAAAGATGATATTTCAACGTCAGTGACGTTTGTATCATCGCTGTCTTCTAGCGAGATAGCATCTGTCTCCATAGGGATTTCTTCTTCAGCCATTATATTTCCTTTGCTCCTACTACGGTGCATTCATAGTTGACAGATTTCCAATTTCCATCTGGTGGTATGCCTTCGTGTATAGCTTGCGCCTCAACACATTGTGTCTTTTCATCAAACCACTGAACAGATTGTTCAACGCAGGTGTGACTATCCAAACATACTGTCAACATCAAAGACCAGATAATTTCCATACTAATATCCAAACGTCGAGTCGGCTACTCTCATACCTGTCGATGGTCTGCCCGTGGGGTCGTAGTCGAAAATAGAGAACCTGGGTCGGGACATAATGCCGTACCGTAAGGCGTCATACAAATGGTCCTCAGATTTTGTATCCACATCTTCTGGATTTTTCTTGTCCAGCGGGATGGACGGTAACTGACTGATGACATTTGTGCAGCTACTAAAGAATACAAGTCTAGGCTCCTCTGTAAAATCGTCTGTTTGTAATCGTCTGTGTAGTTCGTTTTTACCGGCTACACGACTGCCTCTACTACGGTCTGATGGACGCCAGCGGCATCCTCTGTTAATCATTTGCTCCGCAAGAGAAGGACCAGTATCGCCACGCTTGTGCCAAAGACTACTGTCCAAAACACCATACTTAATATTTCCATCTTCAGCTTCTACCTCAAGTATCATGTCAGCCAAGTCTGTGGCGAGGACTTTACTGACGTATAATTCTCGATATACGATAAGTTGCTCGTCAGGCGCAACTGCAAACCAAAGAACGCCAGAATAGCTACCGTAGCCATAGTCACAGGAACGAAACTTAACCCAGTTGCTAGGAATATGGAAAGGCTCAACAACGTGAACATCCCTATCAAACTCAGTAAACGCCGCGCCTTCTTTGATGTCCCAATCGCCTTGAAGAAGTTGACGCCTCTGTTGCTCTGGGAGCGAGAGAAGCATGGCTTCGTAATCCCCTGCGTCCGCAAGGTATGGGTTATCAGAAAGTCTTGCTGGGATAAAGCGTCTCTTAAATAAAGGTTTTCCTGCTTTGCTATGCCCAGCGGGATATTTAAGTGCCTCTCCTGTTTCAATATCGGTTGCATCAAACGCTCTATTATACGGGGCAGGGTCAATAAACATCTTCTTAACCCAGCCATGACCCCTACCACCAGGGTTAGTTGTTGCCCTCATAAAGATAGGCAAGTCAGGTGCAGTGGACCGTAGACGACTTCGCATGTAGTTCCATGCATATGGTGTGGCCCATTGTGTCAGTTCGTCAAAGCCTATCCAGCTAAACGCTAGACCCTGATAACGCAAGACATCCTCATCCCTGTCTAGGTAGGACATCCACAATCTCGCGCCAGATGGCGCAGTCCACTGCATCTTCCGCTCTGACCATTTGATACCCGGCCAGATTTTTGGGTACAACTCCTGCGACTTAAATATCAGTTCTCGCAGTTCTTCCGTTGTATGTCGAAGAAGCAATCCACTAAACTGGGGATGCCCCATGTAACGAAGTGGGTCAGCCAGCATGGCGTAACTCTTACCGCCACCGGCACTGCCACCGTACAAAACCTCTCGCTCACTCGCCGCTAGAAACTCTGTCTGTGGCCCTTCGTTTGGTTTAAACAAAACATTAGCATGTTCTTCAATACTAGATGTTTCACGTGTAACTTCTTTTATCTCAGGCCGTTGCTTTTTTGCGCTTTGCGCCAAGTCTTGTTTCTTCGATTTCCTGCGCTTTGGCAATTGCCTTTTCCGCATATTCTGCCCACTTGCGGAGGCTTGCAGCTTGGTTCTTACGCTGTCGTTCATGTGCTAATCTTTTACGTAGCCCAACATGTGATATATATCTTCCAGAATTTGCTGATAACCAATTTGCCACCTCCCTGTAGGAATATCGTTTCACATGTTTCCGTGCAGTCTCAAGTAAGTCTAACTCGGTAGCTACTGGCAGAAGTATGTCGGGGTCATTATCATCTGCCTCGTAACCAAATGGTATTGTTCTAGCTATGCGTGGGACAGGAACCCACTCGTCCTCGTCCTTTAAATCTGTGGGCTGTGGTAGCTTCCATTTTCCTGCTGTTCTGCTCATTCTCTACTGGCCTAGCAAATACTGTTCCGCAATCTCTGCAGACGCGCCTTTTGCGTCCTTGTCTTCTCATATTTTTGGTAAAACAATTTGGACACATATCATTCTTGCGTCCCTCCTTGATACCGGCGTTCCAATCAATGAACTTCATCGTCTTCTACAGGTGCTTTAGGTGGCATAAGCATAACACCACCTGATGCCTCAACTTGCATCTTCTCTGTCTTCACAAGACCTACACGGTCAAGCAGTTCCTTGGCTGCAACCATCTTGTCACGTATGCCAAGTTCAGTTGGGTCATACAGTGCGCCTGTCATAGCCATCGCGGCTTTGGGTGCATTACGCGCCATGTACATTTGTGTGGCCTCAAGGATTTCTTCTTTCAATCCTTTGACAATCTCTGTGGTAGAACTTGTTTCAGAATATCCTGCAAGTTTTTTGGCGGTAGCCATATTGCCACCTGCCTCATCAAACAGCACATCAAGAAAGACTTGTTGTTTACCTGTCAGTTGTCTAGCCATTAAACTCTCCGTGATGCATAGCGTGTGCGAGTTTTGTTGCCCGTGATTTTACCTGATTTGCCCACCTGCTGTCAAGCATTTCTTTTGCCGCAGTCGGAAAATCTTCTGCCTCAACAGCCGCCCACATCTTCTTAAATTTGCAAAGACGCGGCACCCCTAGATTAAACGCCATGTCCACAAGTACAAGCTGACGTACAGCGTCTAACCTGTCTACGCAAGGGTGCGCACGTAACAGTTCTTCTTCGACAATCTGTACGTCATTCTGTGCGAGGTATATAGCATCAGCTTCTGTAATGCCGTCAGAATAAACATATTCAATGCTTGGATAATCCATCCAATCTAGTTCATCTTTTGTGATACCCCGGTCATCCAGATTTCTTCCAATGCCAATCGTATTGATGCCCAGTGTATCTTTGTACACATCAAGGCGCATACCCTCATGGGCTACCAACTTTTGCATCAAAAGGTCTTTATCATATTTCATTTTTCATGTCCCATCCATACTGCGAAAGCACCCGTCATGGCTCCCGTTACTACACTCACCAGTGCTGCTTGTTGACTTGTCGGGTCTGGTAGGAGCATGAACCATTCCACGACTCGCCAAGCGGATAAGGACATCCCAAGCATCATCAGACGTGGTAGTATCTTCCACTTCAGTATTCTTTCCATCGTCACTTCTGCCACGATTTTTCCTCGCTTGTTCTTCGGTGGTTCTCTCGTGCATACTCCACATCGGCAACTGGACTACCTCTTACCGAAGAATTTTGTAGCACTGCGTACACCAAAGCTGGCGGCAACAATAACACCAAGAGAGTATTGATACCACTCCGGCATGGCCTGAAGCTGCGCAAAACCATTAGCTACTACACCCTCCATACCGGGTACAAACGCTAATATTAATGGCACACTGAATAATATTACAAGCCATTCATCTTTCCACGAGGATGCGCTACCTTTAATGGCTTCCAAGTCCCAATCAATTTCAGCGTTGGCTTTACGTTCATAAACCACCGCTTCAGCTTTCTTTTTAGCAACTTCAGCCTCAGTCTTAGCCTTGCCTTTTTCAACGTGACCCTCCAACCATGTACCAGCTAAACTAGCTATCGGTCCTATCAGTGCTGTTAACATTTTTTAATTCCCATAGTTTTTTCTTAATTAAATACACACGTTGTTCTACATCTGGCTCCATGTCAGCCAAGCGCACGTCGCGTGGGTCATTACCCGCTTCTGCGAAATCGTGCAGTCTTTTTAGCAATAGATTTAGGCTGGCGTACAAACTGCTTTCCCTTTCGTGTGCCTTCTCTTTTAGCTTTAGTTGTAGCAGCATATTCGGCACTTGTCAAGGACTTTATTGCTTTTTCTGGCAAATATCTTTCGCCAGTCTTTGCACTAGGCTTACCAGACTTTGTGCGCCACTTCTGCTTTGTCCAAGACTTGAGACTTTGCTGTGACTTCTTTAGTGCCATTATATTCTTCCCTGTGCGTGTAATGCGAGAAACACAATGCAAGCAAGTACACTTAATCCAACTATAAGCAAAAATGTAATTACAGCTATTTCAAAATATTGCTTACGTTTACGCCTTGCTTCTGTCTCTGCTTCTTTTCTAGCTACTCGTGCCTTTGCCTGAAACCTTTGCCAATCATGCCACAGACCCGGACGACCTGTGTATATCATAATCTGCTTTAACTGCTCTTCCTGCTCACGTATCTGTTCAAGAGCCATAAACTCTTCTAGGTCAGAGCCGCCACCCTTTTTCAGTGACTTACGTTCTAGGTCTTGCTTCGCCCCAACAAACTTAGCGATTGCACTACCTGCAGCAGCTATGTCCTTACCGTTAGATACGGCTTGTTTGATAACTTGAAAGGCAGCATTTGCCGCCGCTAGTTCTGCCAGCATCAGTACACCTTCGTATCTTTACTTACCATCTTCGGTAAACAGTATGCAGTCACCTTTTGGCCCTGCTTATGTAATGTCTGTGCAAACCAGACACATTCGTTCAAGTCACGAAAGTACATGTCTTTGCTGACCAGTCTCTCGTTCTCCCCTATGCCTATGTACACAAACAGGAGAAAAACGTGAATCATGGTTAGCTGCGGTAGCCGCCTCCTGCCTTTTTATACGCTGACGCAAGCATTTGCGCTTTTCGTGCTGACCATTGTCCTGGTCTGCCGCCTTTGCTCCCAGCCTTGATGCGCTGGAATTGTCTCTTTCTCATTGCTGGCTTAGTGTAGTTGCCAGCTTCATTAACTCGACTCTTGCTCTTTGCCGCACCACCCGGCGCAAGTTTAAGCGTTCTAGGCGATTTCTTTTTCGTGCCAGCCGATGCGGCTTTCTTTTTGACGCCTTTGACCGTGCCTTTGTTCGCGGCAGCATTGAAGACTTGTACACCTTTCCTACTCCCATACTGTTTTTTCATTGCAGCTTGTATCTTTTTACCTTTAGGTGTAAGTGGCATGTCTCCTCTCCTATTTATTTGGATTAAAAAATTCTTCGGCCACAACTGCAACAACAAGAGTATCGGCTGTGCCAGCGTCTACGATAACTTTATCCTCTGCATGTACAAACAAAGGATTATCGTTTGTAAAAATGCTTACGCTGCTTGTAGCGGCCAAAGCATGAGAACTGTGCAGAGTGTGAGTAGTATTAGACGTTTTTTCATAATACTTCACCGTAAAATTTCTGCTACTGCTATCATTGTTTATAATTAGTAGATTACTAATCCTTGCAGAAAAATTTTTAGGCACAACATAACAGTCTGTATCATTAGTCGATGACAGTGCCGTTACGTCTGTAAAAAATTTAGAGCCATCAGTTAGTTTTGGCATCTCTGCTTTCCCAGTAATCTTCGCCGTAGTCGTGTAGTATTTCTTCGCCTTGCTTTATTTCTTTAAGCGCATAAAACTTAACAAAGCGTTCATCTTCGTCTTCAATGTCCCACTCAGCGTTTGGACTTGCGCTGTGATTATAGACCATAGCGAACCCAAGTGGAATATAATATTCTTCGGTATCAACATAAGGCGTGTGAAACATGTAGTCATGGAGGACACACTCATCTCCCACGTCAGCATAATCCGCGACCAGATAAGGACACAACTCAATTGTATCTCCTTGAGCATAGTCCCTATCTGCGAAAACACCAAGTCCATGTATTTCCGAATTTGCAACATATGGCATTACTTCTTCTTTTTAGCCATACCGCCGCCGCGCATCATCTTCTTCTTCTTAGCCATGCCGCCCATCATCATTTTCTTTTTGGACATGCCGCCACCACGCATCTTGGTCATTCCACCACCGCGCATTTTCTTCTTAGCCATTTTAGCTTTACCGTGCATTGGCATTTCTCAATCTCCTTCTGTCAAGCACTAGAGCATCATAAACGTCTTCTGGAAAGTGTTCATAGTAATTAGACTTTTCCAGATACAAAGCTGCATCGTCTAGTTTAGAAAGTTTCTGCACAAAGACCATACAGTAGGATAAGCTGTCATCCGTTACCTCATCATCGACAAGAAACTCAAGACCAGCCTCTGTTGCGTCATAGTCGGGGTGGAACACCATAAGGTGCAAATCAATACCAGCTATTGACATCAACTCATTCATGCCATCACATACACCATCAAGGTATTCCATGTCTGGCAAATCTTCTTCAGCCCAAACTACAATATCATAGTCATGGCTATCAAACTCACGGATAGCACTCAGCAATCCATCTATACCTGTGTTAATACTAAACACTACCTTGTCATCAGCCCATGCTTTTCTAGCATAGGGGCAAGGTGGTAGACCATTTAGTTTAGCATTCGGTATCTCTAAAAAGTCTCTGGACCACGTGCGTATGTCACGCTCGACTGGATGCACGTTGCTTTGTCTTTCGCTTTTGGGCTTCAATAAATTTTCTAAACACTGCCGCAGCGGCCTTCTTACCTGCCGCTCTAGCACGTTGTTCCATAGCAATCGCCGCTTGTGTCTTATGAGCATGTGTTCTTCCAGACGCTCTAATTTTACGGACAGATGCTTCAGCGTCTTTAACAGTAGCAAATTTAAGACCTCGTATGGTTCCTTTTGGGTTCTCATCAGTATACAGGTCACTATGCTTTTTTGACTTTGCGGGTTGCCCTTTTTTTCTTGGAACTCTTGGCGACACTTGGTAACAATCCTTTGTTTACAGCCCTTGCTCGTTCGCTAAAGCCCATCTTCTGTCCTGTGCGTATCTTACGCCGGATAGTAGATAGCTTTGCGACCATTAGACATCAAAACCCATTTTGCGTACAGCAGTCTTGCCCTTCTCTGTTTTAGCAAGTGCCTTCAGACCAGGATTAGGTAGGTTATCTGTTACAGAGCCACCGTTGGCTAGATACATGTGCTTCTTGCCGTTAGCCATGCCGCCCATTGCCATCTCAGCCTTCTTTTTCATTTCTTTTAGTTTCTTGGCTGGCATTGTGCCTACACCAATTGAAACAACAGTCACATCTTTCTTGTGCTTGCCCATTAGTATTTTCCTTTACGTGATTTAGGACTAGATTGTTTAGGCTTACCTGCCCCACCCCATAGAGTGCGACATGCCCAGTACCGTGCCGACAGAATGTCCGTAGCTGTGTCACACTTGTGCCTAGCACGAAATGACCTACGGGCTGCAGCACTGTAGTTGTGACCATAGCCCGTAGCACCAAAGTGAATCAGCTTTACCTTATCACCCTTCTTAGCCAACACCATCTTCTTCTTACCTTCCCGGTTAGACTTGATGGGCCTGTTGTATCCAGGGAATGTTATACCACGGTACTCTACACTCACAGTTTCATACCCTCTGGCTCTGGTTCTCTACATTTATATTGATAGGTGTGCGGCTGTGGAAAAACCAGTTGCATAGCGGTGACCATCTGATGGACACGCATTACACACTCGGCTTCCGTTTGATATGGCCCACGAGTATCCTGTGCTTCAACACACATAGTAGGCTGGCCCATTAGACATGCCAATACAACTGCTTCAAACATTAGATACTCTTTTTAAGTTCACACTTAAACTTGTATTCTACGGGTGCTGGCATAGTCATCTGAATGACCTCAACCATTTCCTCAATACGTACCCTACAAAGTTCTTCAGTTTCACGTAGCTTTATTGTGTCCTCAAAGATAGTGCATTGAGTAGGGTCTGCTAAACTACATACCATTACAAGTGCTTTAAACATCATCGGTGTCCTTCCAGCCTTCGGCTTTCATTGCAGCCTCAACGTGTTTCAATGTGAAAGGACGACCATAATGTGCTTCCACAGCTTGCCTTACATAGAACACATCACTGTGGGGTATATGCAAATTATGTAATGTGTTGTTCTTGATGGCGTCATAGAATGCATCCAACACATTGTCTGTGTATAGTTTTACAGATTTCTTTCCCATTGTCAACTACTTTTTTACAAAAAATACAAATTAGTCCAGTAGGGGGTTATTAGATGTTACATATAATGCTATCATATAATGTCTTTAACATCTTTCTAAGAACATTTAATGTTCTCATCTAATAATAGAGTTATACCACAACTCACTATATGCTGTCAAGAAGAAAATTAAGTTTTGTTGACAAAATATATCTTGACTTGTGCATACTGGTGCCACCCGTGTTTATCATTTGCCCATGTGGTTAACACTCAATTTTCCCAATCTGTGTACTTATCCATATACGTACGTACCTGGGGGCGGTGGTGGTCCGGCCCGACGGGAACAAAAGGTGAACGGCTTGGAACAAACCGTGAACGAAAGCTGCTAAACCTTTGTTTTGCTTTGCTTTTTTATACTATGGCAAGAGATATGCTATCACTTGACGCTTATCAATTGCCGAATGAATGGCGAGATATAAAAAGCTGCACAAAAAATAGGCAGGATGGTGCATAAAAAATAGGCACCCCATTGCCTGCCAAAACACCCTACCCATCAAAACAAGAACAGAACAAGAACATCACCAGTCACACCTATATATATATAAAAAGCTGCGTCAATATATTGACACTTAACCTGTCAAATCTCTGACAAACTTTTTTTGATTGTGCCTTATTCGTGCCACATTCTCATTCCATTATACAACCATCGCAGAACAAACAGCGACAAGACAGCGACAAAGCCCTTGCGGTTGGAACACAAGTCTCTAGCTAGTAAACGTGGCCAGCGGGCATAATGCGATAAGGGACTAAATGAATACTTGACTAACCGAATATGACTAGACTAACGTGAATATACATTCGAGGCGGATAGGCATAGACTAGAAGCTATAGGGTCAACAATACGGCAAGCGACTGACCCTTTGAGAGTGGAACGTACCAACGTCACTCTAGCGGATAGGCCACAAAGCGAAGCCTCCAACTACATCGGCTAAATACCGGTGGCCTATATGGCAAGCCTCAAGCAATAGCGTTTTTATTGCCGTGGGTGAACAATGTCCCTGAAAGTGGGGGCTATAGAACTATGATTGAGTTACATAGTCAAAAGGTGTCCGGCCAATTTGGGGGTGGAGTGTAGCTGCCAAGTGTGGTAGTGTATGCCATGCACAAAGCCCCCATTCTTTAATCAATAACCAAACAAGGGGTGACACTATGTCATACAATCTTATTGGGGTTGGCAGTAATGCCAAGACTGTGAAGGGTGATGGGTCAGAGTACGTTACAGCTATTATGTACCTCAAGCCCTTCAAGACTATTATTGAGGGCAAGACATTCAATGTGTGTGCATTGGCTGAGAAAGCACAATGTCACAAGGGCTGTCTTGTATCTGCTGGGCGAGGTAAAATGTCCAGTGTTCAACGTGGGCGTGAACGCAAAACGGTATGGTATCATACTGACCGGATAGGGTTCATGGATGCGCTAATCAATGACCTAACTACATTCAGCCGTAGGCAACGCAAGAAAAATATTCAGCCTTGTGTTAGGCTTGATGGCACAAGTGATACGGGTATGGGTGCAAAAGTTGCGCCACAATTCCCTGAGATACAGTTCTATGATTACACAAAAGTAATCAAAAGAGCCTATCAGGACAGGCCGTCTAACTATCACATTACTTTGTCTTACAGTGAGGCAGATGCTGACTATGCAGAACAGGTATTGACTGCGGTACGGGATACAGGTATCAACGCAGCAGTAGTGTTCCGCGACAAGATACCCGCCACGTTCAAAGGGTTGCGGGTTGTGGACGGTGACAAGGATGACCTGCGATTCCTTGACCCGCAAGGTGTGATTGTCGGGCTGAAGGCAAAAGGTGACGCCAAGCACGATGACACTGGATTTGTAATCGACGCATGAGGTGACAAAATGACATTCGACGAATTTATGAAAGAGTGTGACGCAATCTGCGAGGCAGAGATTGGCGTTGGTGTACATGACATGCCAGATTTATTGTGGCGTGATTTTCACGAGGACGGTTTATCGCCACAGGATGCGATAGACTGTGCAATGGAAGAATGGGGAATGGATATGGAAGGAGTATGGTAACATGACTATCACAACACATACGCTAAAGTTTGAGAAGCGTGACCATTATGGTGAGATTAGATTTTATCCCATGTGTCCGAAAGCACAGTTTCTGTGCAATCTTTCGGGCAGGAAGACATTCCATGTGCAACAGTTGGTTGACATCAAGCGCAACTTGGGGTATAACGTAGAGATACTTGGGTACCAACTGCCTGAGTAAGTAGCAACAAAACGAAAGGAGACTATGCTATGTTCAAAAAGACTGTAAATGTGAAGGCAATCATTCGTAATCCTGTGGGCGTGGAGAATCTCCAGTTCCGTCGCACAACCGGACGTTACAAGCAGAAGGGTACATTCTCTTCCAACAAGGGCTATCTGTCGGTATCGCGTGATGCCAACAGTGGTCAGTTTGTAGCTCGTGCGTAAGATTACGCCAATCAATCCGGTAGCCAAGGCACTCGCTCTGTCACGACGCAGGGCGAGTGTCGTACCACCAAAGAAAGGTAAGGGTAGCTATGGCAAAGCAGAAAGACAAAAAGGCAAACGAGTTGACGTTCCAGAAAATTCCGGTAAAGAAAAAGGTTAAGGCGTTGCAAGATTGGCGGCGCAGCCGGAGGGCAAATCGTAAAGCAAAGCAACAGATGCAGGAGGTATCTTACAATGGATAGGACAACAGCTAAAGCACTACGCAACAAACTCAACGCAATCTTTGCGGAGCATGGGATTGATGGGTATGAACTGGAAGTTGGCAACGCCAGCTATAACGATGTGGAAGTCACGTTCAAGTTGCTTGTGCGAGAGCAAGGGGCAAAGTCTAGGGAACAGCGCGACCTTGAAACGATGGCGCGTCTGTCTGACCTTGATGCCAACAAGATTGGTGACGGCAAGTACACACTGATTGGGTACAAGTCACGCGCCAGAAAGAACCCGTGGATTGTGAAAGATATGCGTTCCGGTGGCGAGTATGTCATCAATGACATGACAGCCAAGCGTTGGTTTGGAAAGGATGTTGCGTAATGGATGAAGGCTTTGAGTTTGACGGTATATGGATTACCGACAGAACTAAAACACCGTGCGGCAGGTTCGACCTGTCGCCGGAACAATCCGATGAACTGTATGGAAAGGACGATACAGATGAATGTACTATCACTGTTTGACGGCATGTCTTGTGGTCAGATTGCACTAGAGAAGTCAGGATTCCAAGTGGACAAATATTTTGCGAGCGAGATAGACAA
>VTLG01009823.1_pt1 | contig 18305 bp, 34 predicted proteins | sample 4694571 | NCBI WGS metagenome assembly VTLG01 (sample SAMN12604809, study PRJNA352737) | marine metagenome | biome: ENVO:00000447; feature: ENVO:00000209|ENVO:00000569|ENVO:01000036; material: ENVO:00002151; isolation source: viral sequences binned using virsorter ... | reverse complement strand
TATCACTCCATTTTGGTTCAATCATTCTTGGATGCCTAAATTGTTGAGTATTATAAAATTCATTTACTATTTTTAATAAGGCATTTTTTTGTTCATCGTTCATATTTTTATTTATAGGGGTATGCCTTTTATTAGGTTTAGTATATACTTTAGTAATAATATTATTATTATATAATAATGTTTGCTCTAATCTGTCATAGTCTTTACCATTTAATAGAGGGGCAACTGACTCTACCCCACCCAAATCCGTGGTATGGGTTATCTCATTGTTTACCTTAACCCTACCCATATAACTGGAAGGGGTAGGAGTAATATATCTTTTAATAAACCTTTGACTATTTTCTTTCATTTCAATAACTACACCTATAAAACCTTGCTCTCTTAATTCAGTTAGGCAATTAGAAATTGCTGATTTTCCAATGCCTAAAACATTTTGAAAATAAGAATTTGTCTTAGTACAAACCCCATCCTCATCTAATGTGGCAGTTATCTCTGAATATAAAACCTTTGAATTTGGCTTTAAATCTTTATTATGTCTTATAATTCTAGGCATTAAGCCATAAAATCCACTCTTCATTTGTTCTCCTATTCTTTACTGTTAAATTATTCCTTTATAATGGGGAGGGCAAAAGGAAATTAAAACCCTCCCCGAGAGTGGAAAATCGATAAACCACTCTATGACAATCAAGATTTAACCACTGGTTTTACGCATTGGTCGTAGTAATCGCACTTATCACCATTAACAATTAAGCATTTTTTACCTGACTTTGAAACGTCAATCCATTGTTGAAGTTTATCAGTAATCATACAACCACTACATATAAACCCAGTTTCATAGTTAGCACAATGCTCTCTAACTTTTGCTTTAGGTGTGTTACTTTTTTGACGATTTATTCTTAGCATCGATTTTATTTACCTTGTCAATATAAAGTTGAGCATCCTCTTCATCTCTTGCGTAGAAAGTGCATTTAGTAATCACACCTTCTAGGATTCTAAACTTCTTGTAATCCTTAAATTGACCTGTTTTTTCTTTAAATGGGAATGGCATCACTTCTCCTTTATTGTCCACTCTGTTAAGGGTACTATTAACTTATTCTCTCCACCAAAAACCCTAAAATAACCATTTGAAATTGCATCTTCCTTTTGAATATCGTACCGATACCCCTCGGTAATATAAACAATTCTTTCTATCGTGTCAAGATTAAATTTGTCTACATTAATTGACCAAGCACCACCAGATAAACGCAACTTTCCAATTTCCTTTTCGTACTTTACAAGTACACCATCTGAAATATAATGTCTATTCATTCTCGCTATCCCTCCTTTCCCAATCCAATGATTCTTTGTCTAGTTCTTCTTCAAGTTTCATTAGTTCGTCATCCTCCTTTGGTATGAGGTTAAAAGTCCAATCTGCATATACCATCATTGCATCAAACCCACTTAATTCAAATATGCTTGCCAATGAAGATACCATCTCTTCAGGTGGTATCTCTTGAGTTATAAGGTTTGAGTCAAGATATAAATATATCTCGTTTCTTAAGTGGTCGTTCACGATAAGACCTCATTTCCATATTCTATACTATCAACCATATCTAACTCGTCCCTGTCATCGCATTCTTCTACAAGCATCTTTTTAAGGTAGTTTAAAAAGTTAATGATGTCTTGAGGCTCATCGTAAAAAAAATGTTTAAAATGCCTTACAAGTAAGTTAGCTAGTACAACGGGTACTATCTCCTCAGTTATGGCGTTCTTGTGATAGCCTTTAAAATCGTCTTCTACGCTATCTATTGCATTTCCTAAAGCATCATTTAATTGATGACAGTCTTTTGAGAATTGCTTTCTTTTTTCTTCGTAATACATATGTTCTCCTTGTTTTTTTAAGTCCTTAAAAACTTTATTTAATGACTTCTGTTATTACTTCCTGACCTAAACATCTAGGGCAAGTCTTCTTTTCTTTTCCGTATGATGGAAAATCTTTTAACCACCTCATATTATAAACTCGTTTCTCAATACCATTTATCCTACTTTCACTAAGTACAATTTCATAGCAATTCTTACACTCTGTACAAAACTTAATTACGTTGTCTGTATGGAATCCCTCCCCTCTGGCTCCTTGAATTGCTCTTTTATAATGTGCTGACGATATGTCCATTACTCTTCCTCTTTATAATTTAAGTGTCTGCGAATTGTAGCATTTAGACTAAGTGTTCTATTCCTGTAATAGTCTCTTTGATATTCGGCTACTTCAAGTTTGCTCTTCAATATAATTGCATAAACAGTAGGCAATAATATAACCAAGCTAATAAATATAGTTTGAAAAAAATAAATCATTGTTTATTCTCCTCTTCTAACATCTTCCTTGTTTCCTCATGCCATTCTTTTAATATTTTATTTGAAGCTTCGCATACCTCAACTGTTAAAGGTAGTCTATCAGATACTCCTTTAGACCACTCCTCAACAATTTTCATCATCATTGAATGATTTACTCCCATTTCATCTGCCAAGTCCCAAATAACCTCATCCATAATAGCATCTAGTTGCTCTGCTATATCCTCGTATAAGTTATCAAATATAATATCTTGTTCTGTAATCATTGTAAGTTCTCCTTAAATTGAGTTTCAAATTATAATACCTAGATATAATAGTCAAGCACTTTGTTTTTCTAATACCCATTTATTATTATTATTTGAAAATGTTTCTATTTCATAGTCATCAAAAATGTCGAAAATACCTTCCCATTCTGCATTGCTTAATACTTCTAAAAACTTGTTTTTTAATTTATTGTTTTCAGCGTTAGTATATTCTTGTATTGATTCGTGAGTATATTCAGAAAGACAACCAATCTTTATAACTATCTTATACCTCATTTATAAATCCCCCTTGATTATTTTGTTAATGGTTTCCAATTTATAAAGCAGTGTTTTAGCGTTTCCAGTTATACCAAAGTATCTTTTAACATCTAGCAATCTAAAATTTCTAGTCTTAACACCTATAATTTCTTTGTTCCAAAGTTTTAACTTTGCTATGGTGACTAATAAATTATAAACCCCTAATGGTACACCATTATAATTTGGCTCTGATTCAACGTCTTTTAAGAATTGACATTCTCCATCGATATTTATTTTTTTCATTTTGTTTCCTTTTTTTTTAAGTCCTTAAAAACTTTACGCTAATATTATAACAATTAAAACAGCCGAACCAATTATTAAAGCTGTGGTGTATGCTGTCATAATTGATATAAATAATAACTTTTCAAATAGATTCATTCTATCTAACCTTTTTTAATGTTTTGAGTTTGATTGCGTTTCTAAATACTTTCTCATTGAATAAGGGGTTTGTCTCTTTGCAAACCTCTATTAATTCATTAAGAAAATTATCATATCTTATGCCATAATCGTTATATCCATCATAACGAACGTTGTCAGATATAACCTCTGCTAATTTTACAAAGTGTTTTTTTGTCATTGTATTCCCTTTTGTTTTATGAGTGGGCAAGAGGGGAATCGAACCCCTCAAAAACCATTTGCCCATATTACTAATACTGTTGAATTATAAAAGACTCCTCATCAATAGGTATAACCCAAGTTAAATCTCTGACCTCTTCGATGGTCTCGCATTCTTGGTCATATTCTTGATTAAAGGTCTTTAAATCCTCGTATTCTGTGAAGTCACAGCATAAAGCAATTACATCAAGCTCTATTTCCTTTCCCGTGTCTTCTTCTAATTCTTCAAGGGCAAAATATAAAGCATTTAGCCCAAAGTAAGAAAACTGCTCACTTCTTCCCATATCGTGGAAAGCCTGTCTAAAATAATATTGATTTATTGTTTGTTTCATTTGATTTTTATTTCCTTTTGTTATTAAATAAATTTTGAGAAATCGTGTTTACTTTTTAAGTCCTTAAAAACTTTTTTATTTTTCTTTTCCATTTTCCATATTTCAAAAACTGAACTTTTTGCGGTTCCTTGCTGTCTGTTCCTTTGTTGGTTGGCTGTCCAATCTTGAATTGTTCCATTCTTAACCCCTACAACGTGACGATAAACCCCAAGAACATAATCGCCTTTGGGTAGATAGTCCCTAAAATTATTTATGGTTATTCCGCCCCTAGTTTTCATCATACAAAGGGCGTTGTTTTCATCATCTACAAAACCCCATAGATTGCCCAAGTATTGGCGTTTGTATAGAGTCACGTTAAATCCCTCTAATTCGCCTAATTCCTTGTAAACCTTGTCCAACTCTTCCCAGCCTATGCCCTTGCCATTTTTACGCCCTCTAGCCTTAAAAAATGCGTATGTATCAGCATAATCTTTTTCAAATACAACTGAAGCACTTATCACAGTACAGCAGTTTGTATCAGTCTCGAATGCGATTTTTTTTATTTCATTAAAACTTTGTTTCATTTCAATTCCTTTTTGCACCCAAAAAGCCGACTAAATGAGTCGGCTTGTTTGGTGGCGTGTGTTCGGGGTTTACAGTTCTTCAACACCTTTTTCAATCTGTTCAGCTAACATAATTACGGCTTGTAAATCATACATCTCTTTATTCTTAGCGTCTTCTTTGGTGCCATTAAAAAGCCCGTCACTCTTTTTTGACCTCATCCATTTTGCTAATTCTTGAGCCAATGAAAGAGCCTCTTTAATTTTGTGCATTCTTACCACCCTATAAGAGCCGAGGTCTTTCTCATTAAATGAATCAACGTATTTGCCGTCGTTATTTTCAACTATTGCCTTGTTCACTTTTTTTACTGTGACTGTCATTTCTTCGACATCATCCTCAAGAATTGCTAACTGGGTTGGCTGTTCCTTGATTAGTGTTTGTAATTGCTTACCAACAAATCTTTTCACATCCTGTTTCATTTCCTCATTATCTGAGGCAAGGATTTTGTCAAACGCTACAGTTAATTGAGTTTGATTGTTTTCGTCCTTGTGGTGTAGGTCGGCTTTTATGATTTTGCTCATATCATCTAATTGATTTTGTACCATTACACCATTCTCAAGTACAGATTGAATCTGTTTTTTGTTTGGTCTCTTGAGGGTTACCTTTGTATTTGTCTTGCTCATCGTATTTCCTTTTCGTTTAAGTTGTGGGGCTAAACCCCGTAATTGTCGATAAAGATTAATGATAATATGGATTAGTGTCAAGTCCTTTCTAGTTTTTAAGTCCTTAAAAAGTCTACACCTTATATATGTGAGGGTAAAAAATCCCAATTTTTAGGGGGGTTTTGTACTATTTGCGTTGATTCCAAACCAAACCAAAGGCAATTATTTACTATAGGTCTATAAGGCTCTAAACAATGCCTAAATGGTAAGATTCTAACTGTTCATACATTCATATTAAAAAATCATAATCTTAACACTATGACACCATTTAAAGCGTTTACTCTCAATAAATCGTTCAAAACGTGCAGTAAATCACTCCATACGAATTATTTTCGATAATTCCTAATGATTTCGTAAACTAATTTTCGTTGATTCCTAAATGGTGGTAATGTCTACTATAGACAAAGGCAAGTAATATTTTAAAACAAGGCAATATTTAATTAGAGTAAACCGGGGTTTGTCAAGTGCTATTTTCATTTTACTTTTTATTTAAAAAGCAAGTGTTATTTTTCATTTATGGTATTTTCTTGGTATACGACACCCACCCCCACAATGTCAACAAAAAAGATTTATTTTCTTTTTGCTTGCTTCTTAACTTAAACGGGTTATATTACAAAAATATGAGCGTTTTAAGCGTTATGAGCGTTATGAGCGTTATGGGGTGCAGGGTGGATAAGCGTTTTGAGCGTTTTGTTATTACCCATTCCCCACAAAATAAATAAAAACAAAGTCTTACGCCACTGCCCCGAAAAAAAGTCCAAAAGAAAGTCCAAAACACTTGTATCAAAACAAGAAAGTCCGTATAATATACCATATGAGTGTTAATCTACCAGACAAGTTAAAGCCTGCTATGGGGATTGCTATAGATATGATGGTTACTGACCCAGAGGCTAAAATTAAGGATGTAGCCGAGGAATCTGGGGTTGCAGTATCAACTTTGAACAGATGGATGAAAGACCCGGAGTTTGTAGAGGTCTTTTACCAAAAGTATATGGTAACCTTTGGAGCTAAACTGCCCAAGATACTGAATAGTATGATTCGTGAGGCGGAGGCTGGGAATGTACAGGCTGGTAGGTTGGTTTTAGAACATTCAGGTAAACTTATTAAGCGTGTAGAGGTAGCTAACCACAAAAGTCCTTTTGAGAAGTTTCTTACAACGCAAGATACTCAGGAAGTAGAGGTATTAGATGCAGATTATGAGGTTATGCCCCAACGTCCTATAGTGCCAGACAAGCCCGTTACGAAAACAGAGCTAACACAAAAGCAAAGAGCCTTAAATAGAAAGAATAAAAAACGTAGAGAGGCTAGGCATTGGAGAGAGAGGGCTGAGAGAATAGGCTTTTCAGCACCAAAAAAGGGAAGACAAACCCCAGCACAAAGAAAGGCTTGGCAGGAACAAATAATAAAACGAGAAAAAGAACTTAATCTACCTTCTTCTGATAAGTAAATACGTCAAAAGACTTACATTCAGGGCAATTCTGCTCTCTTTCAATCTTTACCCCTAAGACTTCCCAAGTCCACTTACAAGACATACATAGGCACGTTAATAACGTGAACTTCTTCATACAATCTAGGCTTTACCCCATTTTTCTAGCTCTGCTGAGTGCTTTACTAGCTCAGAAAGCAAATCTTCGTTAAGTTCTTGTTGTGAATTTTCTACCATATGGGTAATTGGGGCAAGTGTCTCTGCTAAAAAGCCTAAGAGCCTGTTATTCATTAAAACTAGCTCTTCTATGTCTTTTAAGCGTTTATCTATGTTTTTTATGGAGGTTTCTTGTTCTGTCAAGCATTCAAGTAACAACTTTAGTAAATAATCTTCCATCATTCCACCTTATATTTACCATAATGTAATTACAGTTATCCCAATGATGCAACCTTAACCTTTGAACGTAGTGCTTTATTTACATTTTCCATAAACTTTTTATCTAGCTTTTGTTTACTATCTTTCGTAGTGCCTATAAATTTCCTTACATTTGTTCCTGAGACTGGCGGTTTTACTATTGTAAAATCCCCTTGATTGTGACCCCAGCCATATTTTTTAATAGTAAGTGTATTTTTACTACTTTTTAAGCCTTTGTACATATTACCAGTGTTGTAAAGTGCTTGTTGCCCTGCACGATATGACTTACTTCCGAGCTTTAATGACTCACCATTAGCTCCAACCCCTTTGTCTATGTTATCTCGTGTTCCTTGAACTGTGTCTTTAGCATAGCCAGATGTATAATCTTCAATTATATTATCAAGTTTTCCTGAAAGTTTGCCAAAATCAAAGTTTACAGATATGTCTATTTTCATTCTTCAGGTTCACTTGGTTCTTCAGGCATAAACTCTTGCTCGTTAATAGATTTGTTTTCATCTATTATTGCTTGTGCCTGTTCTACAGTAAGGTCTTTGTTTTCCCTTACCATTATCTTTGCCCTTGTCATTAGATTGTTTTCAATATCAAACGTATCTTTCATTATTTGGTCTGCTACTGTCTTAGGGTATTCAACTTCTTGGAAATCAACGCCAAATTCTTCAGGTAAGGCAACTCCATTGTAATCGGCTATAGCTCGTTCAACATTGTAGAAGTCCTGTTCGTACATTCTCCAGAGAGCTATGTCATCATAGTAATCTTCTTTGCGTTCCATATCCTTAATCATTAATGAAATACCACTAGGCACTTCTCCACCAGACTCTGCCCATTGAATCCATAAGTGATTGTTGGATGCTACAAGCTCTATTTGAAACTTAATGTTGTCTATTGCTTCCTGTATATTCCCACTTGGGCTTGTTATATTGTATGCTCCATCTTCTCCCATATCTAAGATAGTGTTTGAACCGGCTCTTAACATACTTTGGTCTGCTCTAAGTCCTGTAACCCACGGCTGACCAAACATATTAAACCTCATACCTAAATTCATTTCAGTTAAAGCAATATTTACTTGCTCATTACAGTTCACTACATCACTAGCACCTTCAACAAAAAAAGAATCTAATTGGTCTTCTCTATGAGTAAAAACAAAAGGCAATACCCCGTAAGGGTTTTCAAACTCTTCAACCATCTTACCTTCTTCATCCATCATACCATACTTTTCATTATCCCAATACTCCCACTGTAGGTTGTCAGCGTTTGACAAGTCAGAAGTGCTGTTAAGTAACGGATAAAGAATAGCAGTAGGTTGAAATGGGTTATCATCAAAGTATGCTTCAAAATAATAGATAGGTCGATAGTCAAATGTATCATTTACCCAATGTACACGATTGGCAATAGTACCAACAAGACGAGTCATTCTTTCAGAGTGCTTCATACGAACATCTTTTGTTGGTGTAAGTTGCATATACCTTTCACTGGCATTACCTACATTCCTACTTGCCCCTAAACTATATATTCTACTAATCTTATTAATAAATTTTCTTGTAAAGTTTGTAACACTTGGTGGAATTTCTTGAAACGCATCTCCACTGAAGTAACTACCTATATATTGGTCTGTTGATACGCCAGAGTAGTAATCAAGATGTTTTCTTATCTCATTACGTCTTGCGTGAGACATCATTAGTTTTGTCTCTAGTAATTTATCCTTTAACATTTTTTGAATCATCTTTGTATCCTTTTCATTTCTTGATTCCTCATTGGAAAGCGATTAAGTATAAAATACCTAAAGGCATCGTTTCCGTGGTCGTGGTATCCATCTTTTAAAGGCTCTTCCTTTATTGGTTTGCCTTCCTCTGTTTCTGGATACCTATATTCTTCAAAATCTTCTACAACATCAACGCATCTTTTATCAACGTGGATTCTTCTAACTCCATCAGCACTTTCAAAAAAACCCCTTGTGTAAGCTACGCTATTTACTATGTTTCTACTAATTCTGTCCCTAGTTGATAATATTCTAATGCCACTTCTTCTAAATATTTCCATATCGCCTTTACCAGACTGCCCTTGAACATTAGAACCAGCAGGGTCTCCATAGTAAGACATAATAGGGTATCCTTTTGTCTTAATCATTTTGATTAAATCTTCTGTTTTTATATCTTTTTTATGTAAAATGCAATCAAATATCCTAATATGCTCTGTATCTCCATCCCAGTATGTCTGAATAAATAAAACTGCTGGCATACGATAGCCAAAGTCAATTGTTGCATATGTAGGTAGTTCAGGGTCGTAAGGAAAGTCTCCTGTGTCTAGTTCTCTGTTAAAATTCCACACTTTACCCTCAAATACAGAAAATTCAGCACCAAATTCCTGACCAAACAGTTCTTTTGACATATTTCTCTTTCTTTCTATGATAGCAGGGTCATTAACGCCCATAGGAAACTCATATTGATTAACCCAAGAAGGAGAAGTGTGGCTTTCCCACAATGGGTCTTCTGCTCCAAGTTTAAATAAGTCATATATCCAGTTTCTTCCTTCCGGAGTTGTAATAAAAATAACTTTTCCCTTTCTTCCTGCTACTGTTGGGGATAAATACATATCCCAAATTTTTTTGTTCATCTTGGCAACCTCGTCTATTACAAGTAGGTCAAGACCTTCCCCTACAAGGCTTGAAGGGTTATCTGCTGACATTCCCTCTACAATAGTACCCCATTTAAAACGAATGTACATATCTTTTTCTGATGCCTTGTCTACATCGTCAGGATGACCTATAACCATTCGTTGCCAAATCTCACGAAATATTAAACGAGCTTTTTTGTAGGACATACCTACTACCCAAATACGTTTATTGGGTTGAGATGCTACATAAGTGGCTTCCATAGCACTTGCCCAAGTTTTGCCAAATCTTCTTCCACATACGACTACTTGGAATCTAGCATCCTGTTTTTCAGGGAAATGCAAAGGCAATTGACCATTGTGCGGTTGATAACCTAAATATTCAAACCACTTTCTTTTAAATTCGTAATTTTTCTCTTGCATTAGATTACTTGACTAACTTACATTATAGCGTAACTTTAATGCAAGACAAAATCTTGCATATTTAATAACTCACTGAAGAGGTAAAAATGTCTGAAGAACAGAGCATCGAGCCAGATGTAAAACAGGAAGAAGTCACAAAAGACGATAACAATGTACCAATTTCAAGATTAAATGAGGTTATTTCAGAAAGAAATAAACTTCGTGAGTCTCTTGAATCTTTTAAAACACAAGAGGAAGAAGGTAGAAGAGCAAAACTTCAAGAAGAAGAAAAGTGGCAAGAATTAAATGCCGAACTTGTAAAACAAATTGACTCCTATAAGCCTTTTAAGGAAAAATGGGAATCAATGGATGTTAAACTTCGAGAGGTAGCTTTATCTCAACTTCCTGAATCGAAACGTGAAAAATTTGCCAATGTCGAAACAGAAGTGCTTCTTAGTATCGTGGAAGAGTTTGCAGAAGTAGAAAAACTCAACCCACCTGACAGAAAAGGAACAATCCCAACTAAACAAACTACGGATTGGACTAATATGTCTGGTGAAGAACGAAGAAGTAACTGGAATACGATATTGGAGTCATATATGAAAAGGTAAATTAAATGGCTAAACATTATCAAGGTAGTCCCGTTACTACAACTACAGACCAACATTTCATTCCTGAAATTTGGGCTGATGGAATCTACAAGTTCTTTGAAAGAAAAACAGTCTTTCGTGGGTTAGTAGATGATTATTCTGCTCTAGTGGCAGGAAAAGGCTATGGAGATGCAATTAACATCCCTGAAATGAGTCTTGTAAGTGCTTCAGACAAAAGTGCCGGTTCAGACGTATCTTACGATGCAACTGCAACCACAACAACTCAGTTGTCAATCAATAAACACAAATATGTCGCAAAATTATTTGAAGATGTGGCTTTAATCCAATCCGAGGCTGATTTAGTAGAAAAATACAGCAGGATGATGGGTGAGGCTCTTGCTCGTCAAGTAGATGCTGATATTTGGGCAGAGTTAGATGGCTTAAATAGCTCCCAAGCTCTTTCTGCTGATGACACTCTGACTGCGGCTGTTTTTGAATCAGCTTTAGCTACTCTAGGTGAGGCAGATGTGCCTTATATGGATGGAGAGTGTGCAATGGTTGTTAATCCAACTTTGTTTGCAGACATTTTAAATCCTTCTGCTGGTATCGCTCAATACTTCATCAGAAATGATGCAGTTGGCGAAGGCAACAGAGGACTTCGTTCTGGAATGGTCGGCTCACTATACGGCATTGACGTTTATATGTCAAATACTGTAAGTACAGCAGGCACAAGTTCAACAATACCGGGTGCTATATTCCACAAAAGTGCGGCAGTTTTTGCTTCACAGCAGGAAGTTAGAGTTCAATCAGAATATTCTGTTGATGCTCTTGGTACTAAAGTTGTTGCAGATTTACTATATGGTTGTAAAATCATAGACGATTCTGATAACAAAAAAGGTGTTAAGTTTACTAACGTAGACTAATGATATTTGGGGGTATGGTTAGCCCTGCCCCCATATACTTGGAGATATTATGCAATATTGGAAAAAACCTAGCTTGGGCAAGATTGAAAGACTTGAAGAAGATATTTTAAAAAAACATCCTGAAAAACTCGAAGCATTAAAAGAAAAAGGCTATAAAAGAGTAATGGGAGAATCTAATTGGAGTCTATATAAAGCACCTAGCACTGCAAAAAAAGCAGTTAAAAAATTAAAGAAAAAACTTAAAAAATCATAACGACATAGCACAGTCTCGTTCACGCTATTGTCAGGCTTAGAGAGGAAGGAAAATGGCAGACCTACACACAAATTCCGTACAGGAAGCACTTAATGCAACAACTGGTGGTACTTGGACAGTATCAACAGCAGGAACAGCAGGAAGTTCAGCAGACGTTGCAAACACATCACATAAATTATTACATTCTAGTACAGCAACTTTTGGTGTTTATTCAGTAGTTGAAATATATTACAATTTTACGACATCAGAAACCAATGTTAATGCTAGTAATGATTTACTAATACCAGCAAATACACAGTTTTTTATTACAGTCCCCAGAGGATTAGGAAATACTGTATATTTTAACTTTAACTCTACTAGCACTACTACTGGTGCTGTAAGAATGGTGGAGATTTAATATGTTTGGTTCAATGGGGCAAACCAATGTCAAGAATCTTGGCAATGGTGGAACAATGGATGGCGATGTTACAATCACAGGAGATTTAACTGTATCTGGTGGAATTGGACTTTCGCTATCAGAAGTAATAGAAGGCACATCAACAATAGATGTAACCTCTACTGAAGCCTTACTGGTACGTAAGAATGGCGATGGTGGCGATATATTTATTGTTGATACAAATTCACCATTAATAAAGATGGGTGGCAATCTTACTTTTACTCACAGCGGTGCAACTATATCATCAACTCTTGGATTTTTACAATTAAGAACACTTGAAACTGGTAAGAATATGTTAATTGATTGTGGTGATAAATTCAAGTTTAGAGATATGGATAGTGGTAATGCAGTTAGAGTTGCTATTGATTCAGCAAATGGAAATCTTTCTATAGGTACAGATACAGCTACAAATAACCTCCATATCGAAGCAACTGCTGGTGATGGGGGTATAACAATCCATAGTGCTGGTAATACAGGAAATGCAGTTATTTTAGATGCAAACAGGTCAGGCACGGATAGTGGGATAGGCACTATGGTTGGTAAATGGGATGGTACTACTATTGGTTATATGGGATTTTTTAGTGGCAATGATACTGGTAGTAAAGGTGGTGTATTAAAATTTGCCACTGCACCTAATGGTGGCTCATCTACTGTTGCACTCACTCTAGACTCAAGCCAAAATGTTGGGATTGGAATGACACCAGCATCAAGGCTATCAATAAAAGCCAATGGTGATACTTCTACTGTATTGGATATACATGGAAGAAGCTCAGATGACTTTGCAATTATTTCGTTTAAGGAAAATGCCAGTCAGACTGTAAAAGGACAAATTAAAGTTGACGGCTCTGATAGTATGATATTTAGAACTGGGGCATCAACTGATGCACTCACAATCACCTCTGGCAATGCGGCTACTTTTGCTGGTGATGTAACTGTATCATCATCTTCATCCAATAAACCAGTATTAACGCTTGAAAATTCTAACAATGATGACAGCCCAGCTTTTTTAGTTTTTAAGAAAAGCAATAGTGGTTCAGCCGCAGATGGAGATGAAATAGGTCAATTTCAATATAAGGCATTTAATGATGCTGGTACTCCAGAATTAACAACTTATGCTGATAATTATATATCTGCTGAAGATGTAAGTAATGGTTCAGAAGATGGTTCTATGACATTTAGAACTATGAAAGCTGGAACACTAACTCAAACAATGCAGTTAAAAAGTGGTGATGTTACTTTTAGTGGTAATAATTATTTAAGCAATGATAACGCAATTTGGATGCGTAACAATGCTGGAAATGCTGATACGAGTGCAATTTTTACTAATACATCAGATGAATTAGTATTAAGGACTGGTGGTAGTACAGATTCATTAAAGATTAATACATCTGGCAATGCTACTTTCGGTGGTGGATTAGTTACAATGAATAGGTCTGCGGCTGATGAAAGTTTATCATTAGCTATGTATAGTACAGTAGATGGACATATGCCAGCCTTATTATTTAAGAAATCAGCAAGCAATACTATTGGCACTGCATCAGCAACTGGTTCTGGTGATGTACTTGGTCAAATAGTATTTCAAGGTCACGACACAGATAACGATGTAAAAGCTGGTGCAATAATAAGAGCATCAGCAGATGCCGCTCCAGATGGAGATTCAGTTCCAACTAAATTACAATTTATGACATCAGACCTTGATGACTCTGGCTCTCCAACAGTAGCTATGACTATTGATGATGGTCAAAATGTTGGGATTGGAACAGTTACGCCCACACACAAGCTTGAAGTCACAGTATCAGATAGTGGTGACCCAGCAGTAGACATATACAACACACACGCTACAAATGGCTATGGATTAAGAGTTAGTGCTGGTGATGATGATAATGTTTACGCATTAAGAGTTGGTGATAAAGATGGAACAGAGTTAATGACCATAGGTGGTGGTGGTTTGGCTACTTTTGCTGGTGAAGTAAGCATAGGTACTGGAAAAAGTCTAAGCTTTTCACCTTCTGTTTATACAAGTGCAGTACAAGGTATAAAATTTGACCAAGCTGGAGGTACAGCAGATGCAATTATACAGCCTGTAAGAGTAGGTGATGTAGGTGTATTACTTTATCTTGGTTCTAATACTTTTGTTAATACATCTGGTGGTAACGATAGATACAATAATAGTGAAGAAAGTGCGGGTATTGAAGTTAGGCACGATGGTCAGATAAGATTTTTAACAGGCGGTACTGGTGCAGACCCAACAGAAAAAATGAGTATTGATAGTTCTGGAAATTCTACTTTTTCTGGAATTGTGAATGTAACAGGAGCTGGTTTAAAAATTACTGGTCAAAACTTGGCTCATGTAGCATCTTCATTAACTATCGCACAGGAAAGTAGTTCATTATCAGAGTTAAGATTTTATGGGGCAGACTCATCTACTGCTGGTTCTTTAAGATTTATGTCATCTCAATCTGATGGTAGTGGTGGTGGAACAGTGATGAAACTTGATGCCAACTCCCGAATCTCACTATCTAATAATGATAGTGGTACTGGTGGTTCAGATAGTACAAGTGGAACAACATTGTTAGGTTGGAAGGCTGGGATTGGTCTTACAAGTGGTAGTAAAAATAATTCTTTTTTTGGACACGCAAGTGGTTTCAACAATAGTAGTGGAGACCATAACGTAGGACTTGGAACGTATGCAGGGTTGGGAAACAGAACTGGTGATAACAATACTTTTGTTGGGAGTAATGCTGGGTTATCAGATAATGTATCAAGTCATAGTAATAATACAGCGATTGGATTTGAGTCCCTAAAAGCTGTGACTACTGGTGGGTCAAATATAGCTGTTGGTGGATACTCAGCAGACACTATAACTGACGGAAATGAAAACACTTGCATTGGATATGCGGCAAGAACTGATGATGCCTCTGCAACTAATCAAACAGTAATAGGTAGAGCTACAACAGGAGTAGCAGACAACTCAGTAACACTTGGTAATGCCTCTGTAACTGATGTTTATATGGCACAAGATAGTGGTGCTTTAGTTCACACTGCTGGTATTCAGTTTCCAGCCACATTTGCTGGAAATGCTGGTGCAAATGTATTAGACGAATATGAGGAAGGCACTTGGACACCTGTCGTAAAAGATGCACAATCAACTCCAAATGCCGCTGGAATGGTATCTGGGGCAACAGGTTTTTATACAAGAATTGGAAATATAGTTAATGTATCATTTGCTTGCCAAATAAATAGTGTTAGCGGAATGACAAGTACGGACAATATCACAATTCATGGATTGCCATTTACAGTTGATAATAATTCAGTTGGGGGTGGAGAGCCTCATGGTGGAATAATAACCTTTATACATAATTTGGATTCTGCCGATTATGGTGGATTAATAATGGCAAGAGCTAATAACAACACTACGCATATTGAATTGAAATATACAGCGGCTGGTGCAGGAACTGCTGTCATGAACAACGGACTATTAGTTAGTATGTTTGGTGCTTCTGCTGATACATATATGTGTGGTTCGGTCACTTACAAAATAAATTAATTCTTAATTGGATAATTAAGTGGAACTAATAAAATAATAGGAGTCAGAAATGGCGTTAAGTAAAGTAATAAAAGATGATTATGAGGTTCGTGGTGAATATAAATTCATAAGCGTTCGCACAAAAACTTCTATAATGGAAAATGATAAAGAGTTGTCGTTTTCATATCATAGAAAAGTATTCAATCCCAGTGATGATATAAGTAGCGAATCTGATGAGTTAAAAGCGTTAGCTGGTACACTATGGACTGACGATATTAAAAAAGCGTATGAAGATAGTAAAAAAGATTAATTAACTAACACAAGGAGTCAATAATGGCTAAAGACAAAAAAGAAAAGCCAGTCTTGAATTTCGATGACAAAGAATATGTAATCGAAGATATGACTGATGAGCAGAAAATGATGGTAAATCACATTAATGATTTGCAAAACAAGCAAAACACTAATCAGTTTATGGCTGACCAACTACAAGTTGGTAAAGAGGCATTTATCAATATGCTTCGTGCATCATTACAAGAACCTGAAGTCGTAGAGGCTGAAGTAGAGTAATGATTATAAGGCGATGCTCCCTTGACCACGATATTGTTATTCATAGAAATAACAAAAAGGGAATGACTAAAACAATTCAATTAAGCGATGGAACAATGAAATCGCTTAAATATCCAGACTCATACGATTATTTTCTTGTTGTAAGTGGAGAAATTGTAAAAAAGTCAAACTCTTTTGAAGTTGTAGAAACTGCTTATGTAAATAAGTGTACTGAACTACACGGAAGTAGTCAAGGGCGTATCGACATAGTAAAACATAAATTAGTAAATAATAAGGTGGTAACTAAATGAATAGCCCGTTATTAAAATTAGTAAAATGGCAAAAAGAAACAAGCCAGCTAGATGGTTGGACATCATATCATATAGCGGCTGGAGCTTTCTTATGTAAAGTGTTTCAATGGTGGGGATGGACTAACTTTTGGTGCGTAATGGGTGTGTTTATTATTGGTGTTATTTGGGAAGTATTTGAATACTATGTAGAAAACTGGAAACCCTATGGAAGTAAAAGAAAATGGGCATACAACACTATTGCGGATATTGTTGTAGAAACTGCTATGGCTTGGTGGATAATATTATGATAACAAACAGAACTAATTATGAAATTTCGACATCTTATAATATTTCTATTAATTATATTTATACTGACAGGGTGTGACTCTGGCTGGTCTGTTTGTGGCTGGGAGGTTAAGTGAGTAAACCATTAAATGATGAATTGCAATTGCATATATCAGTTAAATGGGCAGTTCAAATTGTATTTCTTGTATTTACACTTACTGGTGCTTGGTACGCTCTAAGAGAAAGTATTAGTAATAATAAAAACGAGATAGAGTATATAAAGGAAAGTCTAATCGAATATGAACAATTACTTGATGAAAGAGTAAGTCGATTAGAAAGATATAAAGAACAAGAATTAGAAGAGGTTAATAAGTCTCTTCTTTCAAAGGTACTAGGTAAGGGAGATTAATGGACACAACAGCAATGTTGGAAGCCTATGGGGCTTTAGGTGCTACAGGCGTACTTTCACTTTTATTTGGGTTTATGATAACAAATCTTATTAAATCTCAATCAGCACAGAATGAAAGTTTAGATAAGATTTCAGTTGATATAGCAAAAACAGAAGGAAGTACATCAAACGTAGAAGGTATATTGTTAAAGTTGCTTGATAGGATACAGCGTGAATCAGAACAGCAAAACGATGAAAGGAATAGAAGGCACGAATCTATGATGAAAGAATTAGATGATTTGTCAGACAAAATAAGTTATATGTCAGGCAGGATAAATGGTGGGGGAAGTCGTTAATGGAAGATGAAAAGAACCTTCTTACGATGATGGTTAAATTTGATGAACGTCAAAGAACTATATTTAACACCTTACACAGAATAGAAAAACATTTAGAAAAGTTAAATGGTAAGGTTGCTAATCACGATACAGAATTAGCAAAAATGCAAGTTTGGGGAACAGTAGCGGTTGTGAGTTTCCCTATAATCGTAAACGTAATAATGAGGTTCATATAATGGATATAAAATCAATGCTTGTAAAACTCGCTGAAGAGCAAGCAGATAAAATGAGAGAAGAGGCAGTTAAGCACTTAGGGTCAGATGAAATGACAGAAAACATTGCTACTGCTATTAATAAACGTATTGACATTCCTTTCGTATCAGAAGAAAAAGAACAAATCTTTTTTGAAAAATGCGTTGATGTTATTACTGATATAGTAGAAGGATTATTTAAGGGTAAGTAAATGCTGACAATTTTATTAATACTAACACTATCTGAGCATACAGATAGCACAAAAATAAAAGCAACTACTCATCCGTCATATAATGTTATGGCATATAATACGGAAGACATAAAGAAAAAGAAAAAGAAAGGCAAAAAAGTCAAAGGAAAAGGCAAGAAAAAAAAGAAAGGCTTTTTTTCAAAGGTTTTTGGAAGTAAGTAATGCCTAAAAAACGTGATTCAAGATTAACTAGAAATAGGTTAAGTGGATATAACAAGCCTAAAAGGACTCCTAATCATCCTAAAAAGTCTCACGTTGTACTTG
>VTLG01004556.1_pt1 | contig 18309 bp, 23 predicted proteins | sample 4694571 | NCBI WGS metagenome assembly VTLG01 (sample SAMN12604809, study PRJNA352737) | marine metagenome | biome: ENVO:00000447; feature: ENVO:00000209|ENVO:00000569|ENVO:01000036; material: ENVO:00002151; isolation source: viral sequences binned using virsorter ... | reverse complement strand
TTATCTATATCTGTTTTATTTTCATCAATCTTTCTAGGCACCGGTGCTGGTTGCTCAAATTCAGATACTTGTATAGAGTTTTCTTTTTTCTCTATACCTAAAATTTCATTCACATTATCCTCAAGTTTACTCATTTAAAACTCCTATGTATCACTATCACTAGACGGATTATATCTTTTACCGTCAGCAAAGAAACTTAATGTAGTAGTAAAACCAAAATCATCATCTGCGTCAGCTGTTGTAGGATTAGGTACAACTATAATTCTTTCTTCTCTTGTTAATGGTGAATCTGTTGAAGCACCAAGGTCTGCTTGTACATTTTTAATAACTTTTTGATTACTCATTGGACCATATAAGTAAGTCTTAGCAGTAAAACTTAATGTATAAATTACTGCTCGTCTTTGTGTAAATTCACCATTGTATGTATCTTCATAATTTACACTATTTAAAATAATTGGTATATCTCTCTTTATATTTAATTCAGGCACAACATTCATTGTTACCGTATATTCTGGTTGAAAGAATGGTAAAATTTGTTCAACAATTTGTAGACCATTCTCAGCAGTTGCTGTAAAAGAATATAAACTAAAATTTATATTATAAGGCACAGGTGTAAAATTAAAGTTATGTTTTTTACCTTCTTCACTTTCTTTTACTCTAATAGTTTTATTCATTTTATTAAGTTTTCTTGTAGCGTCATATGATAAACCTGTAATCTCAAAACCTAATCTAGGTAAAGTTATTGAAACAGCTCTATCGTCTTGTAAGTTTGCTTGTTGTTCTAATCTTACTATAAACTTTTCTTTTGGTGCATATGCTAATGGTACTCTAATTCTTTTTGTAACTGCACCTGTGCTACTTGTATTTTGTAATACAATATTATTAAACAATTGACCAAATGCAATTGTTAATTTTCTTAAGCCTTCGTTATAAAAATGAGTTCCAAACATTATTCGTCAATCTCTCCAAATGGGTTTCTTTCTGTAAAGTCTAATATATCATCTGCTGTACCAACGGTATCATAACCTGCCTCTGTATTTAAATCTAAATTACCTGCATAAGGCGATTGTGTTTGTACTACTTCAGCGGCTGTATAATCTTCATTCATTAAAAATGCTGGTTGACCTGTTGAGTAATCATGGTAATCTTCTAATACAATTGAACCACGACCTGTTAATGCTTCTTGACCATATTCTAATTGAAATCTGTAATTTATTTCGTTTAGTGAACGCCTGTCTTCAACATTATCAAGAGTAGAAACACCTGTATTAATTTCTTCGTTTGCATATTCCCAACGAGTTACTTTTAATTTGTAAACAGGTAAATTACCAAGTTGATAGAATGGCTCTTGGTCTTCAACAAACTGAATTTCAAAGAAAGATTTTAAAAGTGGTACATAAACAATATCACCCTCATTTGGTCTACCAGAGGCAGTTAGTGTTGCTTTACTTGCAACATGTTCCTCAAATCTTCTTTTAGATAATACTAAAGTTGTATCATCTCTAATTTCTAAACCAAATTTATTAATGATTTCGTTTTCGCCTGCAAAGCCTTCAGTAGTTTCAAAATACATTTCAAGTAAATAAGAATCATCAAATCTTGAAGATGTATCTTCACCTAAAACTAAATCTCTATTAACAAGTGTACGAGGAAGATAATAAATATCTTGACCATAGATTTTTAGGCCTTCAATAATTATATCTTCGTGTAATCTTTTTTCGGCTTGGTTTCCAATACCCTTGCCGCCTTGAAAATAGTGGTTAACTGCCATGTCATTTTATCCCATTATCATAGCTGGGTTTAACTCAAATGTACTTCTAATTTCAGTTTCTAATTTATCTATGTCTTGTAATGCTTCTGAATATATTTGTCTGCCATTTAAAGTAACGCCACCTATCATTGCTACACCATCAAATTTAGATAAGTTAGCACCCCATTGTTTTTTAAATAAGGCTGTTACATATCTTTTTAAATATATGTCATTATATACATCTGTAAATTGTTCAGGATCCAGTTTTCTATATGCCTCAATTACAAGAAACTCACCAACTGCTAAGTCATTTTTCCAATCCATATCAACATACAATCTATTGTCGTGTTGATTAAATCTTAATGGTTTTTCGCCAACTAAAATATGGTCTAAAAAGTCTAAATGTCTTAATACTATGTCGTAGTTTATTATACTTGTAGATGAAAAATCATACAAGTCATTTAATCTTAATTGATATCTTACATCAAATAAATTCATATTTGATTTATTAGAAAATGGGAAGATATTGATAACTGATATAACACTTTCAGGCACAACTAAAAAATTGTTACCCTCTTTCCATGATGTAGTTACAGAATTCTTTGTTACAGATTCAGACGAATTACTTGTCATTCTAGTTTTGTCTGCCGCTGTATATTGATATTTTAAATATGTTCTTCTTATACCATCATAGTGGTATTGTGCGAAATATTGTAAGGCCTCATCCAGTCTATCTTCTAACTGGTCATCATCAACATTTATCTCAATTACAGGCTTACCTAATGCTCTTAAAGCATATTGTTTTAATGTTTCTCTTGTTGCTGGATTAGCCATAAGTTATTCCTTTTCTGGACTATTTATAAGATTAATTACACCTTTGGAAAGAGATTATCTTGACAGAATAACTTAATGTCCTCGTCTGGTAGACCAAGTGATTGCATAACTCTAGGTGTATGAGGATTTTGTTGTTGGTGTTCACAATAATAGTTTTGTGCCTCTATAACATCTTTCATTTTAGCCTCATCATGGTGATTTCTAATCTTGTCAATATAATTTGCCAGATTGGACACGGCCATTGTACATATCTGATTTAATTCTTTTTCTTCTTGTACATTGCCAGCAGCTATCATTCCACCACTAAAAATTGCTTTTGCCCAATCTGGTAGTTCTCTCTCTTTACTCGGTTTAAACCACTTATTCTCTTCTATGAACCACCTAGTTAATGGGTGTTCTTTCTGCAAAAGTGGACTAAAATCGTGAAAAGCACCAGTAACTTTATTTTTACCTGCGATTATATCAAATCCGTAAATAGGTCCACCATTTGTAAGTCCTGGAAATAAACACACATGTGCCATCCAAAGACCTTTCTTTTCTCTAACATCAACCACATCAACATGTGCTCTTCTAATATATTTGTTTGACCATGTTCTATTTACCCAGCCTAATTCATCATTATTAAATCTTTCCATGCCAGGCTCTTTATATTCTGTTAACTCTTTATTTAAGAGTTCAACCGTTTCATCTTTCCATTTAATCAATCGTTCCCAAATCATGGAGCTCCTTCATTTCTTTAAATAATTTTGTAGCACTTTCAAAACAATATTTTGCCTCTGGTACTACTGAATGTTCATACACATTTAAATATGTATTAATTGTTTCTTTTACAATTCTTTTATAGTCGCCTACTTCTTTATGTCTAAACTTATAATATCTATTAGGACCAGGTGTTTTTTTCATTATCATTTGACCGCCTGATAAATCACCCATATGTCTAACATAAATGTGAGCATACAACTTCATAGCCTCATCTTGTATTGATTCTATATGTTCAATATATTCTTTTGTGCTTTGTGTTATTTCTGGTGGTGCGCCTATATCAGTCCATAAATGTCTATAATCGTAATGTATATGTTCAGCTCTTAACAGACCTGGTGTATCTCTAAAAAGAGAGTTATGTAAACCGTATTTTTCTAATACAGAATAACATTGTAATTGATTGTACAAATAGGTAGCATATAGTTTTTCATCTATTTGACCAGACATTAATATTCTTACAAACTCTTGCCTTTCAGCATTCTTGTGGTGTTCCATTGTTAATTCTTTTATATCTAACATATTACCTCTTATAATAAGTGTTAAAACTTATCACTATTCTTTCATCACTATTGTTAATATCTGTATCGGAACCATGTAACATCCAACTTGGCCACATTAATAATAATCCATTTTCAGGCACTATGGCGTATTTATCATAATTATCAGAATTATATTCATTATAGTGAAGTGTTTTTAAAATAGGATTAGGATTACTAAAATATAATCTGCTACTATTTTTATCAACCTTTAAATATAATATACCTGATATAATAGAATTAGCATGTGTATGCATTTTTAAAGTGCTATTTCTTTTTTGTACATTGTACCAAGAATTAGTTATTTCTAAATTACTATCACAACCTATCATATCAGCACATTTTTTTATTTCTTTATTTAAATTATTTTTTAAATCTAAAAAATTATCTAATAAACCTTTTGGTTCAGGACTAAAACTACTATCAACATCTCCATTAAAATTATTATTAGTTTTATTAACCTTATTATCTTTAATATATGATATTAAATTTGTTATATCATTTTCATTAATAAAATTTAATTTTTCGTATATTGATGTTGTAAATAAAGTTTTTTTATTCATCTTCACCTTTTCTTACAAAATTTACATATCCTGTAATTATATATCTATCCTTTTTTTCAGGACAAATATGACCTTTATGTGTATGTGTAAAGTAAGCAGGAAATAAAGTAGCTCTACCTTTTACACTCATTATTGTTTTATCATAACCAGAAAATTCAGTTCCACAATTATGATTACTTAAATAAATTTGTAAAGCTAATACTCTATAAGGATATGTCATACTATTTTCTGAATGCCAATTATAAAAACTTTCACCAGGCCTAAAATGTTTAAATCTCATTGTTGTCATAGTCCATACTGAAGCAGTTTTGCCGGCCTCTGGATATTGTCTTACATATTCTTCCAATAGATAATTAATCTTGTAATCATATTTAAATTTATTAGGGTCTAATTCTAAAAAACTATAATATTTTATATCGTTACCATCAAATTTTGATGATGGTTTATATAAATTAATTAACTCATCACACTCTTGCTCTGAAAAAACATTATCTCTTGTTAAAATCCAATCTTTCATTTTATTTACTCATTGATATGCCTAGTCTAGGACTTAAAGGTGTGACCGAGTGATACATACCACTAGGTATATAAATTAAATCACCTGGATTTAATATGACATTTTTATCTTCTACAATCCATTGTGTTACACCTTGACATTGCCAATAATAAACATCCATCGTATCTTTGTGTCTACCAAAAGTTTCTGCTTTAGTTGTTACATTAAAATATAAGTGAGCAGTATTACACTCTAAATCTTTTAAAACATCTTTTACTTTATCTATATTGTGTCCTTCATGTGATACAAAAAAACCAGGATAATTAAATTTTATCTCTTTATTTAAATGTACTGATTTATCATAATTTAAAAAAGCTTCTGTCCAATCAACAACATTTAAATTATATTCTCTTTTATAGTATGGGTCAATCATTAGTATTTCCTATATAATCATCAAAATTAGTATTAAAAGAAATTATTGTTTTTACATTATTTGAAATATTTATTGGTGACCTATGAAGTATATTTGCCGGAAAAGTAAACAATTGGCCTTCTTTTAATTCTATATCAACAATTTTATTTTCTGTTATATCATACAATTGTGTTTTTATATTTTTATCTGGTAAATTTAGATAGTAAACATTAGTATAATTTACTTCAGGATGAACATGCCAATCATGTGTGCTATTTTTTTCATAACTTTGATACCATATATTACTAATTTTACATTGCTTAAATTTTAATTTGTCAGTCATTTTATTCAAATATGGTTCAATCATTTTATAAAATAAATCTTTATATTCTCTTTTAGTTTCTCTTGGTAAATTCCAATCGGTTTTTGATATATTATCTAAACTAGATTCTTCCATACTATCAATTAAAGATAATAACCTATCTTTGTTTTCTTTATGTTCTTTTATATCTGTAATAATATAAAAAGATTTTAAATCATATAATCTCATAGAAAATTTATAAAACAATTTAATGTTAGTCTTCCATTATTAATATTGTCGCCATAATTTAAACTAGACCTATGATATTGTTTACTATCAAATATTACAGCTCTATTTTGTACAAACTTTATATTTTGAGTTTCTTGTTTATTTTCATCATAGATATTTAAACCAGATTTTAAATTTGTTTTAGATAAAAAAACAATCATTGTATAATCATCAGGATCCGTGTGTATATAATCTGGCTCTTCATCTTTACCTAATCTTAAATGAGTATTTACACTCATCCTCCACCTAGAATACATAAGCTTTTCATTACCACTTTTTTGTTGTATTTCTTTATTTGTTAACTGCCATATAAATGGATGTGTTTTACCTAATTGTAAACTTCTTTTACCTGGCCATACACTATTCTCATCTTTTTCAGGAAAACTATCAAAATCATATAGTGGTATTTTTTTAAACTCTGGTTCTAACAACTCAAAGTTATCAAAAAAATTTTCTATTACTATTGCGCTAAGCATGTTTGTTTTCCTTTGTTTCAAAAAAGAAGTTGCCAGCTACTGAAACTCTAGTTTTTTCTGTGCTATAAAATGGTGATACAGAATGTTTTATTTTTGATGGTATTAATAACATTTTATTATTATATGATTCGTCTAATAAAATATCTTTTGTTTCTATGTCACCAATAGAGTTTGTATAATACATTGTAAAAGAACCTGATTTATTTCTTTTAGATTTACCTGGTGATAATTTTATTTCATCATCTCTAGTATAAGGTATATCTAACCATATTATAAAACTCATTAAACCAGGATGCCTATGTGCAGGATTAAATTCATGTTTATTTTGAAAACTCACCCATGCGTCATTCATTACTATGGACAAATTGTCTGTTAAAGTTGAATAATTTGTTTTTATATAATTATAATGTTTATCATATTCAATAAGGTATGGCATAACTATATTTTCTAAATCAGAAAGACTATCTTTTAGACTATAAGTACCACTTACATGTCCATCAACCTCATCACTTATTGAAATCATTTGATTTTTTTTAATTTCATTTTTAACATTTATTAATAAATTTTCATCAATGTCAGTTATTAAGTAACCATAATTTTCAAATTCTTTAATCATTTATTTTTACCATATCGCAAGCTATTGACATTCTTTCATGTTTTTCATTGCCATCAAAATGAGCATAATGTTGTAACGCTGAATTAAATATTACCATATCGCCTTCTACCATATCACAAGTCCATATATCACAATTTAATTCATTATAACTTACAATATCCTCTTTATGTACATGAGATAATAATAATTGATATGGGTTTAAAAAAGTTAATTTACCTTTTGTTAAATAATACACCGCTGAAATTAAAGATGACCTGTGATTATGAGGTACACCTATTGATTGGTCAACATGAGTATTACCCCATATTTTATCAATTTTTAAATTTACATCTTTTTCTGTGCCAAATAACTCTTTGACATAATTTTGTCCTTCAGTTAAAAATGCACCTTTTAAATCATTTAATATATCACTATCAAAGTTTTCATGTTTAGCTGGTATTTTATATTTTTTAAGTATATGAGTTTTTAACTCATCATTGTTTAAATTTTGTATATTAAACAATGAAACACCAACACTAAACATTCTTTTTATTTTATTCATTATTCATTATCCAATTTTGTATTAAAAGCAATACTTATTCTATCTTCATCTGCCATATGGCCTTCTACATAATGTTCTAAACTAGCAGGAAATATTATTAATTTAGATTGTTTTGGTTCGTACCAATGATAACTACTAGTATAATTATTAAAACTATTTACTCTATCTTTATCAAAATGATACTCATTAAGTTTATTAGGGTTTGTAAAAACAATTCTACCACTATTTTCTGGTACTTTTAAATAAAAAACTCCAGAAAAAACAGAACCAGGATGTGTGTGCGGCCTATTTGAACTACCTTTAGAATTAATATTAAACCATATATTATCTAAAATATTTAAACTATCTTTTTTTAAATCAATATATTCATGTAAATCTTGAGCAAATTTATTAATAGTATTTTTTAACTCATTAAAAATAGGTAAATCCTTATCTAATTCATCTGATTGCCAACCAGAAACATTTGAAATTACTCTACCTTTTGATTTATTTTTTAATTCATAGGCATAATCTATTAAAGATTGTGTATTGATGGTTGTTTGTATATTGAATATAGGTGTTTTAAATGCGTCTATCACTAATTTTTTTATATAATCATTTTTAGATATCATAATTTTATTTCCAACCTTTTTAACTTCATAGTAAACCAACCTGTAACTATGTATTTTTCTTTTGTATGACTAATTATGCCTCTGTGTGTGTGAGTAAAGTCTGGCGGCCATATTAAAGTTAATCCTTTTTTTGCTTTTGTTTTTAATTTTTGGTAATAAAACTCTGTACCGCCATCTTCTACATCATTTAAGTATGTCATAAAAACCAACACTCTTGACATTGAAGTCATATGACTTCTTTCAAAATGCCATGTTTTAAATCCACCACCTTTTTTATACCTTTGCATATTATATCCTACATTTAATCCGTATTCACAAATTTTATTTGCATATTCGTAATAATTAACATAATTTTGTAAACATGATAGTAAATAACTAACATAAGCTTTACATTCACTACTATTATCATTAGGTTCTATAAACAAATCTAAACTATCTTTAACATCTGGTTTTACGGGGTCGTTATCATCTTGTAAATTTCCTACAACACCTGGTGTTATGTCGTTACTTTTTTGATAATAGTAATCTAACATGCCATCACAAATATGTTCAGGTATATACCAGCCACCTATAAAGCTATCATAAGGGAAATTGTGTTGTTTTAAATCTATCATACTTTTTTATCGGAAAATCTAAAATTGCCTGAAACTGATACTCTTTCACAATCTGATTGAAAAGGATATACCGTATGAACAAGAGAACCTGGAAAAATATAACACTCATTTTTTTTAGGAAAAATAGGAACTTCTGCAATATTTAAAATATCTGCGTTCCAATCATTAATAAATTTTATACCACCAGGTCCTGCTGAATCGCTACCTATATAATTTTTATGTTCTTCTTTTAATTTTTCTGGAACTTGTAAATATATTACAAAACTTAATTGTTGATTGTGTACATGATGAGGTTGAAACTCATTTTTTTGCATATAATTAATCCACAAATCAATCAAATCAACATTAACATTATTAATAAAATCTTTATTGTGATATTCGCCTAAAAATTTCATGTGGTCACTTATCACAGGTGAAAATTCTGAAAGAAACCAATTTTGGTCTTCTTGCGTATATTTCAACTCTTTATTTAAATGACCAGCTAAACCTTTTCTTGCGTCCTCTTTTAACTTGTCGCCTCTTTGAAGCAAACCATCAATAATCTCATCACTTAATATAAATCTAGTAAGACAAGGTCCCCAATAATAATATTTAAATTTGTGCGTATAATCGTATGTATAATTCATAATATATCATCTCAAAATCTATGTGTTATTCACTAGCCTTTTCAGCCGTGCAATTTTCTTGTAGTAATTCTGTTTTAATCACATAGCCGTTATTGTATCTCCATTGTTCAATAGCCTTGAACAAATCTCTAGGTTCTTCGCCAGGTTTTGAAGTTGAATGAGTTTCGGTTCTTGTATCAACTTTACCATGAGCGTGGTCTTCGTATTCAACATCTATGCTGTATTTTATAAAATCTGCCATAACATTCTCCTTTTACTATATTTATAATGTCAATTGTCCCTCGTTGTGGCCAAAATTACCTCTACAAAACAAGTTGAATGCTAAACTATATCTGTCATTATTTGACTTATTTTCTTCAACACTATGCATTAAATTAGAAGGGAATATTACTAATTTTCCTGGATTGACTTTAAATGTCATCTGCTTACTAGTAACATAATTATATTCAGAAACTTTAGGTGTGATGGCCATAGGAAATATCTCTTGTTCATTATAACCTTTTACAAATACTATACCACCTGCGTCTTTTGGTGCGTCTAAATAATACACACCACTTAATAAACTATTTTCATGCATATGGTCTTGTGCCCAATCCTTAGGATGATGTTTAACAATCCAAGAATTTAAAAAATAAAACTCAACATCAAAAACTTTTAAATAATCGGTAGTAAAAATATTAACCTGTTCTAATATTAAATTTTTTAAATCAGGCAATTTATTTAATACATATTTGTCTTTTGTATAATCAGCATTGTCTATAAAAACTCTTTCATATTCACTATTATATGCAAAATCTAACCATTGTTGTTTTACAGGTATCTCTGTATCAAATATAGGTTTAGGCCATAATTGGTGTACTTTGTATTCAGGCATTTTTATGTATCTCTTTTAAATAATCTATTAATTTTATTTTATTTTTACCTAACTCATTCCATTTGTTTTTATTTTTATTCATTGTATCAATATATTTACCATATAATAATGTTAATACTTTATTTACATTTTCATTAGAGCCTAATAAATCTAAATACTCTATACTTTCTTTATCAAGTGGTAAATTTCTCATACCAATAGAAATTAATCTTTGTCCTAATCCTGCAATATTATAATCTTTTAATTTACCATAAACTAATCTATCAATACCAAGGTAAAAAGGTGCTTTCATATCAACTATTTCTTTTGAGTATTGTCTTTTGTTTACATCTCTCCAATATTCAGTATCTTCTCTGTGAGATAAAGCATAATGAGAAGCAACAAAGTCTGCAAACTGGTCAAAACTTGATTTACAAAAAGAGTCATAACTATCTCTATCAAATTGACTAATTGATGACTGGTCACCTCTATTTAATGTTCTAACCAATGTATATAAGAATTCATGTGTGGAATATAAACCATTAGACTCTAAAGGTTCTATAAAGCCGGCTGATAACCCTACTGCTACAACATTTTTTACAAATAATCTTTGATGTCTACCAACACGCATTTTAATATTTTTAAATTCAGACTTACTATAATCATGGCCTTTTTTATCTAAATGATTTTTAAATTGTTGCAATGCTTCTTTATCACTAACATATTTGTCTGAATAAACATAACCTGTTCCTATTCTTTGCCAACTAGGTATATTCCATACCCAACCATTTTCAATTGCTGTGCAATTTGTAAAAGGTTCTAATTGTTTTTCTTTATCTTTGTAAGGCACTCTTGTTGCCCATGCCTTATTATTTGGTAGTTTATGAGAATATGAAATAAAAGGTTCTTTTAATGATTCACCTAATAATAAAGATTTAAAACCAGTACAATCAACATATAAGTCAGCTGTGTATTTTTTATTTAATGATTTTATTCCGTTATCATCTGTTTCAACCGAAACTACATCATCTACAATATGTTTTACACCTTTAGGTACACAAAAATGGTCTCTTAACCATATACCAAATTTAGTTGCGTCAAAATGATATGCAACATCTTCCTGAAATGAAAATCTAGGAAACTCATTGTTTTCATTTTTATATATGGTATTATTATTAACTAAACCCATTTGTGGAAACATACACTCTGCATAATCTGAAAATTTTGTATCTGGATATAAAATTTTTTTCATAATCCAGGTTTTAAAACCATTTAAACATTCATCTTCATATGGAACACCAAAAGGATAATGAAAACCACCATCACCTTTTTTATAAAAATCTTCAAACCTAATACTCATTTTATAACTAGCATCCGTATAAGGCATAAACTCTTCATCTTTTACATCTATTAAAGACAGCCAATTATTGATTTGACCGATTGTGCTTTCGGCTTTCGCCCACACCTACGGTTGGTGTATTAGGGCTTTCAATTAGTGTAATATTTTTTTGTGGAAATTTTTTTATGAGTGTAGCCGCTGTCATCCATCCAGCTGAACCACCACCAACTATAATTATATTATCAGTTTTCATTTTCTAATTGTACCATAACATGCTGGTAAACCTAATGTAGGTCTTGTATCAAATAACATATTATTATTACTATCTTTAGTATTGTAATGTAAAAAAACTTGAGCGTGATTTACTCCAGTATAAGGCTCTCGCCAATGTTCTAAATTACATCCACGATATATTATCATATCACCAGGTTTCATATAAATTGCTTTACCCTCTGTGCCTTGTTCACCTGAACTAGGTCCTACAAACATAGGCCAATTCCAATTTTTATCATCTAAATTTGATGTATCATAACCTAAGCAAAGTGTAGTTGATATTTCACAACTAGGTCTATCTTTATGTCTTTTTAATTCTGTGCCTGTTGTGTAAAGTCTATGATAAGAATAAGTAGGTATTAATTCTAAACCTGTCATGGCCTCCATTAAAGGTAATTTTCTTGCTAGTAATGTGTCAAATGCTAAATCACCATATTGACTATAATCACCTAATGCTTGTGTGTCTTCAAAAGTACCAAAGTTGTCATTTTCAAATTTTGTTAATTTGGGTTGTCTTTCTTCTATTATAGCTAATCTTTTAGCAGCTAATTTTACATAGTCATAAAAATAAAAAGCCTCCTCTTCAGATATAACTTTTTCAACTTTCAAGTAATGATTTTCTTCAAAATATTTTACTGACTCACTCATAATATATCCTATCTAAAAGGCTTACCTAATGACCATAAAACTAACGAATATCTTATTCCCACATCAACTGGTGTTACTTGATGATGAACAAAAGACGGAAAAACAACCATTGAGCCTTGAGGTCTAATTTCTATACATTCGTGATATCTTTCTCCGTCAGAATGAGGGCCAAAATCAAATTTTAAATTACCACCTTTGTATTGTTCTGGCTCAGTTAAATTAATTGTAGCGCTTAATTTTCTAACTTTACCTATTCTATTATTTTGGTCACTACTAATATATTGTGGTGGATATTTTCCGTTTTCATCTTTTTCTGTTATACCTGGTATTATTCTTTTATACTTTGAAAAATTACACATGCCACTATCAGAATGCCAACCATAGAAACCACCAGGTTTATAAACCGTAAATTGAAACTTCTCTCCAAAGTCTATGTCAAAATTCCAACCTGCTGATGTATTTGCTCTGTTTACATAAGGCATAATTATATCATAAATCCAATCATCATCTAGCCATGTAACTTCACTATCTCTTACATAAGAATTATTTACATCAATATTTTCTGATTTTAAATCTTCAAAGTCTTTATCATTTTGAGCCACAGCATTTTTTTTATCTGCCGCTTGTTTATGATTATCTCCAGCTGTAGTGCCGGAAACATCTATTCCATCTTCTTTTGATTTTTTTATTTGTGATAATCCTAAATTAATAATATCTTGACATTGTTTAGGACTTAATACTTTATTGAACCAGAAATACTTATTATGCACCATAATAAACTCCTCACTTTACATACTATTTATCTTCTTTAGATAAGTGTATTTTTGTAATGAGCTCTCTCATTACTTCATTTAAATATTCTAAATCTGCTCCAAAAGCGACATAAGGTATTCTAATTTTTTTACCATCTTTTATCGTTTGTCTATAACCTTGAATATTGGCACCAACTTTCCAATCTTTTGTCATTTGATACCATAATGATGTTTTTACATCCATGCTAGGTATCTCTTTTATATGAAAATTGTTTTGGATTTGTTCTATTGAATACTTTAAAGGAATATCTTTTTTTTGATTTTCTCTTAATGTTTCTATGATATCTTCAACTATTTTTTTATCTCTTTGAGAAATTTCGTCTGGATGATGGTCTACAACTGATTCAATTGTATTTTGGTCATTAATATCAATTTCTTTTTCACTCATTTAATCACCTTTTTAATAAACTAAAATTAATTAATATGAAACAATAACTATACCTGAACCGCCTGAATTACCACCATTATTTGCGTCATTACCAGCACCAGCACCGCCACCACGATTTGCTGTACCATTGTTACCATTAGTGCCTGGACCTCCTGGAGGTCTATTACCACCGCCGCCTTGTCCACCACTTCCGGCGTCTTGAGCGTTTTGATGATTACCGCCTGCGCCACCGCCAGCATAAAATACAGACGAGCCTGAAATACTATATTGTTTACCCTCACCGCCGTTTGAACCACCATTAGGACCGGCGTTACCACCGACTGCACCGGCACCACCGCCGCCTCCGCCTTGAGCACCTGTTGGAGGAGTTGTGTAAAATCCGTTACCACCTGCATGACCAAATCCATAAGTACCACTATCGCCTGGTTGTGTAGGTTGAGTAGCGGCGCTGCCAGCTTTTTGAGAATGACCACCGCCTGAACCTGAACCTCCAGTATTTCCTGATGAACCATTATCTCCGCCACCGCCGCCTTTGGCAGTTAAATTTGAAAATACACTATCAGCACCTGGATTATTACTACCAGAACCACCGCCACCACCAACGGTTACAGAAAGAGGTGTGCCTGGTGTAATTGGATGAAGTGGTCTGTAAATAAGCCCACCTGCTCCTCCGCCACCTGCATGACGACCACCTGTACCACCACCACCTGCAACTAGTAAAACATTAACAGCTGATAAACCTGAAGGGACCGTAAATGTTCCATTTGAAGTAAATGATGTAACAACTGGAGGTTTTTGAGTAATTTTAAATTGTCTAGTAGCTGTAGAGTCTTCAGGACTTGTAGCTGTAATTGAAAATGTTGTTGTTGTATCAGAGCCTACAGCACCTAAAGAACCTGATATAAGACCATTTGCACCATTTAATGATAAACCACTTGGTAAAGCACCTGCACTTACGGTGTAAGCACTAGAAGAATCTTTTAAAGGCGCAGCCTCAATAAAATCAGCTGCTGCTATACTAACCGAAGACCTACTAGCGTCAAAAATTGTAAAAATAGTATCGGCTGCATTTGTAAAAACTGGAGCGTCAGCGTCATTTGATATTGCACCTGTTAATTGTCCAGATAATCCTGAAGCATTTAAAACTTTTATTGTATAAGGAGCATTAGAAGCGTCAAAAGAAGAATTTGTTACGACAATTGTAATTTTTGTTGTACTATTTCTTGTTGTAGATGTAGGTGTAATTGTTTCAGCTGTACCTTCTAAAGTTACAACTGCACCAGTAGTATCAAACAAAGAACCTAAAACTTCAATTGTAGATGAACCACTTGCTTCGTTATCAATAGTGCCTGAAGTAACTGCTGAACCACCAATATCATTTACCGTAAAACCTGTTACGGTTGGTGGTGAGTCAATTGATTTCCAGTTTGAACCATCATAATACTCCATTAAATTTAGAGTAGTATTAAATCTAATTTTAGCAGCACCATTTACTCTTTGAGCAGTTGTACCGCTAGATATAGATATTGAATCTGTACCTGTAAATCGTCTATTTTTACCTGTAAAATCTCTTAAATCTGCCATATTAATATTTATCCTTCCCTACTATTTATTATTAGAAGTTTTGTACTAATTTCCATCCTTGTGCTGAACCAGTATAAACCAATTGTATACCTGAATCTTCAGTAGATACAACTAAATTAGCTGTTGCACCCATTATTTTATTACCGTTTCTGTCAATTGTCAAATTATTTGTATCAAATGTTGAAGCTAAATCAACAAAAGAAACTTGGTCACCTGTTTGAGGCGAAGCAGGTAATGTTGCTGTTACAGCACCACCTGAAGTATCTACAAAAACTCTGTCATTAGAAGCTATACTAAAATTTGATGTTTGAGTAGACCATGGATTACCACCGCCTAAACCTGTCCATTGTGTTCCGTTATAACCTTCCCATGTTACTAGAGATGAGTTATATCTAATACCACCAGTTTTTAATGCACTACCTGATGGTCTTTCAGCCGTTGTACCAGTTGGTGGTACTAAATGACCTGTACCCATTTGGTCTCTTTGAGTATAACCTACAATTGCTCTTTCAGTTGGCACAGCAGTATTACTATCATTACCTAAAGTTTCGTCTGTACTAAACTCATTAATTGTAGCACCTAATTCTGCACCAATAGAACCTAATTGTAATTCACTTAAACCTGAAAGGTCAAATGCGTCTGCGTTTAGTGTTGCAATACCAGTTGCCTGTTGAATTCTGAATAAATCTCCAACTCTAAAGTCACCGTTTTGGTCAGATGATGTAAAGTAAACTCTACCACCTGTAACTTCGTCAACTTCGTCATTTTGGTCAGGAGCTTGTGATGGTCCGCCTGGATAATTTGATGTAGTAATGTCACCAGTACCTATGTCTAGGAAGTCATGGCCTGTTAATCGTACATTTGAAAAACCAGTTGAAATTGTTGTATCTGTATTATCGGCTACTGCGTCACCAGATAAAATATTTGAAGTCAATCTAACCGTTGCAATTGCAATTGTAGATGAGTCTGGTCCTGTATAACTTGTATTTGTTTCTGTTACAGCTGATACTCTGTAATAATTACTATTACCCGAAAATTGTATATTAGCACCTGGTGTGATAACATTGTTATTTGCTAACGCCACACCATCTAAAGGTATTAATGCACCAGTTAATCCTGTTTCAGCATTTGAAGCAGCCGCTTTAACTTGGAATGTTGATGAATTTTCTTTTGTGATTGTAAGTGTTTCACCATTTACAAATGAACCTGTAATAGCCTCAATATGAAATACATCCGTTGAGATGTTTGTTCTAAAGACTCTTGCACTAGCACCACCAGCACCTGAAATAGTAGCAGTACCTTGACCTTGTGTGGCTATCATATCTTGTACATCTGATTCTGTAGCAGCACCTAAAAATTGTGTTGAGTCGTATTTTAATAATTTACCTCTTGTAGTAACATTTACAGGACTTTCTGAAGCTAATGTACCCTCTGCAACAGCACCAACTTCACCATAAGCAGATGAGCAGTTTAAACCTCTGATAAATCCACCAGAGTGTGCGTAGAATGATTTAGCACAATAGTAAGTAAAGATAGAAACCATCTCACCACGACCACCTGCAATTGCATGAACACCGATACCATCAGAGTTAATTTGAGTGTAATCATTTCCAAGAATTGATTTATTACCTGCACTATGTAAATTACCATCAATTTCAATACCAGTTGCACCAGCATTTATTGATGAGCAGTTTTGAATATAAGGCGAAGCAGTTGTAATTGAACCACTAGGGTCTAAAGATGTGATAGCAGCTTTTGGTTGACCACCAGCACCTGGCGTTCCTGTCATACCTTTAAATGTAAATTGAGTTACATTTGTTGCATTGTTTAACAATAACATTTTAGAAGCATTATTGTTTTCAAGAGAGCCTACCGTTAATACTAAATTACCACCGCCACCTATTGAAGCAGATGGTATTGTAATTGTATTGCCTACTGCAAAACCTTTACCGCCATGATAAATTGTAACAGACGAAGCCGCACCACCTGATATTACAACATTAGCAACAAATGAAGCAGCTACACCATTACCGTTTGTAGCATTAGCGTGAACATAATTATATGTTCCGTTAGTAGCACCACTAACATTCGTTGTTATTGAAACCGTTTTAACTTGTGTACCTGTACCTGAAGCAGGGTGTAATTCTGTACCTCTTAATGATTCACCTCTTAATGTAACACCCGCTGGAACTATTAAAGGTAAACTTTCTTTATAAACTCCGTTTAACACATAAACAACATCACCAGGTGAAACAGAAAAAACCGTAAATGTTAAATTAGAGGCACCACCAATACTTGAACCATTAATTGTAATTGTATTACCTTCAACATGACCTGTACCACCGTCTATAATTTCTACCGTTGGTGTTGATGAGCCGTCTGTTGTAATTCTAAATTTTGCACCTGTACCTGGACCATTTGAAGATGATTGAGCAATATCATTATAAACAGCTGGTGTTCCGCCTGTACCACCTGATATTGAACTTACTTCAACAATATCACCTGAAGTCGCTTGAGATAATGCATAGTTAATTGTTTTATAAGGTTGATATTGTGAACCTACATATGAATCACTACCTTGATTTGAAACATAAATTACATTTTTACCTAAAGGAGCACCCCATACAGCGTCTGTACCGTCTGTTGTTAAAACCGTACCTGAAACACCAATTGGTAATCTTTCAGTAGCAGCAGCACCTTGTCTAATTATATCACCTCTTGTACTTAATACTGCACCTGAATCTCCTTGTGCAAGAACTTGCCATTTTGCACCATCTGAATCAGGAGATACATTTGTAATTCTATCTTGTATTGCAACATAAGTTGTAGAAGTTAATCTAACTACATCACCAATATTATATGTTGTACTTGCGTCATAAGCCGCTCTGTAATTAAAACCTTCAAGGTTTTTTACCCAATAAGATGAGTTTACCGTACCGTTTGAATTTGATGGATATTGATTTGTATGATTAGCAATAGCGACATA
>VTLG01015018.1_pt1 | contig 18312 bp, 33 predicted proteins | sample 4694571 | NCBI WGS metagenome assembly VTLG01 (sample SAMN12604809, study PRJNA352737) | marine metagenome | biome: ENVO:00000447; feature: ENVO:00000209|ENVO:00000569|ENVO:01000036; material: ENVO:00002151; isolation source: viral sequences binned using virsorter ... | reverse complement strand
ACTCATCAATACGGTTATTTTTAATATCCTGAATAGAGTCATCATCAGCTTTAAAATGACCACAAGTAATTTGTTGTAATCTCATAAGTTGAGTAATAACATTTACTGTCGTTGTCATTTTACCATTTAATTCAGCCAAGGCTGATTGCCTCATTTGTTCATATACTTTTTTCTGTTCCGCGGTCAGCTGAACAATTCTCTTCATATAAGTTTTGGGAGGTAAATCTAAACAATCATCTTTTAAGACTCGGTAAGAGAAAGGTTTAAGTTTCTCGGATAGTTCTGCTAGATGTTGGTATCCAACAACAACCTGTACGGATCGACCATTAAAATGAGCTGAACGCATAATGGCATAACGTGTTCTAAAACTGTAATACGACCAATGGCCCAATAACCACGGATCGAGGAAACAACACTGTGTATATAAATCTAATGGAGATTTAGTAACCGGGGATCCAGTTAAAATTCTTCTATATTTTGCTCTTTTGCCTAGATTAGTAATAGCTTTGGTTCTTTTAGCGCCCGGATTCTTTATAGTTGTAGATTCATCGATAGCCATTAACGTATTATGTGAATCTAAAAATTTTCCAGCAAATTCGGTACCTTTTTTAGTCGAAAATGCTTCAACATTCATAATGAGGATGTGAAGATCAATTTCTGATTTAAATAAACTATTTAATTTAAACTGTTGTTTTTGGTTTATCGTCGCTTGCCACAAAATTGCCTTCTTTTGTATATGATTAACTAGATGTTGTGGAATTTCAGCGTCATGCCAATTTTTATAAACCCCTTTGGGAGCTATAATGAGAGCACCATTAATTTTACCGTGATCATAAAGCATAGAAATATCATCGAGTAATACTTTTGATTTACCAGTTCCCATTTCCATAAAATAGGCAAAATTGACTTTACGATTTGAAACCTCTAATGCTTTTAACTGATGAGCAAAAGGCTTTGTCTTAAATTTATAGTTCATAATTTTAATTTCTTCTTTCTATTGACATTATATACATAATGTCCTATACCTTGTCAAGAAAGTTATGAGTGATTATACAGATCTAAAAAAGAATAAAGAACCTATCGTTTATGTGCTGCAAGAATTACCAGGCACAAGAGTTGGTCGTCCAAAATTTAATATTATGGGTGCTCAAAAATACGGTAAGTTAAAAGTCTTATTAAGAGAAGACACACAAATTATTCTAAGTCCAGGTCCTATCATTTTTGAATTAAGACGTTTGTTAAAAGATTACAACTCAGACGATTATTTATTATTGTCTGGTGACCCATCCGTTATTGGATTGGCATGTGCGATTGTATCTGATATAAATAATGGACGCTTTAATTTATTAAAATGGGACAGACAAGAAAAAGTATATTACCCACTAGAAATGAATCTATACGAGAAAGGAAAAGTTGATGAATAATATAAATTATGAAGAAGACAAAAAAGAGTTGCTAGATGAAGCAACAAATGTAAATAAATTATCTGATCAAGTGGTTAGGTTAAGAGACTTGGAAGATAAACTAAAAATAAAAGAAGAAGAACTTAAGAAATTAAAAAAAGATGTAGAAATACTTTCAGGAGATGTCATTCCAACAATGATGACCGAAATGAATATTTCTACTTTAAAATTATCAGATGGGTCAGCAGTTGAAGTAAGACCTATCTATGGTGCTTCTATATCACCAAATAATAGAGAAGCAGCATTTAACTGGCTTCGAGACAACGGCCTAGGGGACCTTATCAAAAATGAGGTAACCGTTTCCTTTGGTCGAAACGAAGACAACAAGGCAGTAGAATATACTGTACTTGCACAAGGTCAAGGATATCAACCCATCCAGAAATTAAAGGTTGAGCCCATGACACTTAAAGCATTAGTCAGGGAGCGTGTTGAGTCTGGACAAGATATGCCCTCTGACTTATTTAACGTGTTCGCAGGAAACCGAACCAAACTAACAAGGAAACAATAAACATGAACGAAGAAAAAAGCGTAATAAAAAAAGAACAAGCTGGCGCTGTCGCAATTGCAAATTTTGAGGCAGACTCTGGCAAAGGATTAGGTAATTTAGGTCAAGAAGATCTAGCATTACCTTTTTTAAAAATACTAGGGCAGCTTTCTCCGGAAGTTAATAAACAGCATGGTAAATACGTCGAAGGTGCACAACCAGGAATGATTTACAACACTGTAACAGGAGAAGTGCATGATGGTGTAAAGGGACTTAGTGTAATTCCATGTCATTATAAATTGGAATATGTAGAATGGAAGGATAGGGGCGAAGGCTCAGGTGCTCCAGTTGCAGTTCACCCTTCATCTAGTGATATCATGACAAGAACAACAAGAGACGGCGGTTATAAAGATAGATTACCAAACGGTAATTATATTGAAAGAACAGCATGTCACTTTGTTATTGTTGGTGGTAAAGCCCCATGTACTGCTTTGATTTCTATGAAATCTACTCAATTAAAAATTAGTAGAAAATGGAATAGTATGATGGCAGGTATTAGATTGAAAGGTAAAAACGGCTTATTTACGCCGGCATCTTTCAGCCACATTTATCAATTAAAAACGACGCAAATGTCGAATGATAAAGGTACGTGGTTTGGTTGGGAAGTTAATAAGGTAGGTCCTGTTGAGGATCCTGCTTTATATAAACAAGCTAAAGCGTTTGCTGAAAATATCTCTAAAGGAGATATTGAAGTTTCGCATGGTGAACCGACTAAAGGAACAAAACCAGGGATAAAATTATAAACTTCCTCTCGAGGAACAAGGGGCGGTAGCGGGAGACTTAAACCGCCCTGAATAATTTTATGTTGGAAAAGTTTAGAAATATTTTTGAAGGATTAGACTATGCTTACGGAGCTTTTGTTAAGCAAGCTACGAGCCTTCCCGAAGCTAAAACAAAAGGTAAATCTTTTGTTATTAAGAAAGCTGTCACTGACACAATCTGGCAAAAACACTTAGATGGAAAAGAACCTCGTTTAGGTATCTTTCCCGTCACTGCAAGAAATTTATGTAAATGGGCATGTATTGATATTGATATATACACTTACGACTACGAAGCTCTGTTAAAGAAAATTATTGATAAAAAACTTCCATTAATTATGTGCCGTTCCAAAAGTGGAGGGGTTCATCTATTTTTATTTTCTTTAACATTTGTATCCGCAGAACAAATGCAATATGCAATAAATAACTGTGCGGCTCTATTAGGAGTTCGAGACATTATGGATTGTGTCTATCCAAAACAAACGAAAATTTTAGCTGAACGAGGCGATGTTGGAAACTATTTAAACTTACCTTATTTCAATGCCCAAGACCCTACTTGTTATGCTTATAAAGAAGGTTTTACAAAAGCTAGTATTCAAGAATTCTTTGAAATGTACGATAAGAAAGCTTTGAAAGATATTGAAGCCTTCATTAATACAGCGACTCCCTTACCTAAAAAAATCAATTCAAAAAAATTAAAAGACTCAAACCCATATCTAGAAGCTCCTCCTTGTTTATTAGCTCTTATAGAAGAAAAAATAAAAACAGGTGAAAGAGATGATGCATTATTAAACTTTGGGATTTTTTATAAAAAATCACATGAAGCATTTTTAGATAAACAAGGAAAACCACATACTTGGGAAAATTTATTGATAGAAGCAAATCGTAGATATTTTGAACCGCCTCTGACACATGACGAAGTAAATAAAACAATTAAAACCCTTCAAAGAGATTATAAATATACTTGTCAAAACCCGGTTATTCGAAGAGTGTGTAATCCAAAATTATGTATCACAAGAAAATATGGCATAAGCGCAGGGGAACAAGTTTCAGAAACTAAAGATGTTTTAGGAGACATAACAGAATATACAAGTAGACCTCCACGATTTTTCTTGGATGTACAGCCAGCGGACCTTGAAAAACCAAGAGTTAGAATTGAAGTAGATTTTAATACACTTCGTAAAAAAGATGCTTTTTATGATGCTGTAGGGAATCAAGCAAGTGTTTGGCTTCCTGAAATGAAGGCCCACATTTATGGGGAACTAATGAAAGAAAAATTTGATAACAGAGACTTCGACCAGGCTCCAGAAGAAGCAAGTGAAGATTATGAATTCAAAGAACTATTTAATGAATTTTTAGAAGCCGTTAATGCATATGACCAACGAAAATTTTTACTAGATAATGTTAATTACTTTGATCCAAAAACTAATGCTTTAGAATTTAATTTAAATATATTTAGTAAATTTTTAAAGGCGAGAGACTATAAAATATCTAGACCCGCGTTGTGTACTAAAATCAAAAGAGTTTTAAAAGCAGAAAAAAAGAAAGGCTCCGCCATTTCTCACAATAAAGAAAAAGTGTCTGTCGTGACATGGCGTATAGAAGAATATCATCTTAAACCTAACCAACGAACAATCGAAGGTGAAATTGCAGATGATGTTAAAAGGATAAAATTAGATGAATAGAAAATTTATAGTTGGTCCCCCAGGAACAGGAAAGACACGAGATTTGGTAAATCTTTATTACGAAAAGATACAACTTTATCCAATAGAACGAACGCAAATTATATCGCATACTAATATTGCAGCTGATGAAATTTGTGAACGAATATATAATAAAGAAAATGCAAAAAGATATGAACAAAAAAATAATGTTATTATTTGGGATAAATTAGAAGAAAACAAAAAATTATTTCTTTCAGAAAATAAAGAAGACAGACGAGTGGTTTCAACCATATCATACTACTGTAAAGAAAATTTACGTCATCCTCCTATGTTTGACAAAGAAAGTTATATAGAACTTTGTCGTATTCATCCGTTTTTTATGAGGCACTATAGTAACAAAAAAAGTTTTGATCTCAGAAGTTTATGTAGCAAACATCCTTTTTTTAAAGCAATAGGGTTTGCTGCGGATAATGGACAAACTCTTTCAGAGTGGTGGAGAAGTTTACATTTAAGTGATAAACAAAAATACAAATATAGTATTCATGCACTTGAAGAATTAAATTCTTATTATCAAGGATTTAAAAGTGATTACAAAATTAATAAAAAATCTGATAATCTTTTAGACTTTATTGATATAATTGAAAAATTTAATACTAAAGCTCCAACTCCTGAACTAGATCTTTTAATTGTGGATGAAGCACAAGATTGTAGTGTACCACAATTAAAGGCTTTAGAGAAGATGGAAATTAACGTTAAAGAAAGTTATTGGGCCGGAGATCCAGATCAAGCTATCTTTGAGTTTGCCGGAGCTAAACCAAGTTTATTTGCTGAACTGGCGCGCAATCCTTTTAAAGAACTAAAAGAAGGTTATCGTTGTCCTAGAGTAATAAATGAATATTGCAAAAAAGTTATAGGTCCTGTGTGGGATAAATATGAAGGTTGGAGAACGTGGGAACCTAGAGAAGAATTAAATATACACGGAAACAGAACAGGTGTAATTGTAGAAGGGGAGTTATATAGATTAGAGAATTTAGAACATTGTCCGAAACTTCCTCTCCTCATCGAACGATTGTATAGTGGAGAGACCGCGATTTTTTGTTATAGAGCAGAGGGAGATACCTCCATCAACCCATACAATTCACATGGTTTTAAAATTAGGGGCTCATTAGAAAAAGTTACTACTTTTTTAAAAAAACATGGTCTTCGATATGCAGAATGGGAAGGAGACCCTAATACAGAAAATAGTGCGTACGTTCCAAATTGGGAATTAGAATGTCATCGAAATTTTACATTATGGATGGAAAATAAACCTATCCATCTTTCATTGATTGAAAAAATGTTTAAAAAGTCAAATTCTAATTTAATTGCTCGTAAAAAAGATAATTTTAATCCTAGAGATCTTAAATCTCATAAATTAATTCAAAAAGAATATACGTTTGATGAATTTGTAAAATTAGGTTTGGTAAATGAAGAAGCTAAGCAATACAAAGATTTTTTTGCAGTAAAAATAAAAGACGATGTAGCGCGAAAACAGTATATTCAAAAAACTATGTACCATAAGTTAGATTTACAGAAAAAGATTAAAATCTTTTATGGTAATATTCATAAAATTAAAGGAAGTGAATTTGATAATTCAATCCTAGACGAGACAATCACAAGAGATGAAAACGAATTTACTAGACGTCGACTACGATATGTGGCGTGTAGTAGAGCAAGAAAGACACTATGGCTATTAAAAACATCAACAGGAAAACAACTATAAGGAGAAAATATGAGTGTGTGGAAAAAGCAGGTTGGAGGAAACCATTATCGAAAATATAAAATGCAGCCAAGTCAGTTTGTAACGGAGAACAAGTTGCTATACCCAGAAGGCTGTGTTATTAAATACGTTATACGACATCAGGATAAAGGAGGAAAGCAGGATTTAGAAAAAGCTAAACATATGATTGATATGATTATTGAAAGAGATTATGAAGACGAGAAAGAAAAACAAGAAACATGGGCAGAAGGTTATAATAAATGGAAAAAAGAAAGGTGTCCTCATAACTAATGTGTATTATACCTGAAGTTGAAGAATTAATTTTAAAAGATGGAGACACTGTAGCGGTCGACTTAGAAACCTATGATCCCGATTTAAAAGACAAAGGTTCAGGGGTTCTTAGAGATGTAGGTTTTGTTTGTGGTATAGCAGTAGCCACTGACACACAAACTTTGTATTTTCCGATACGTCATAATATTGATAAAGATAAACAACAAGATAAAGAATATGGCAAAAACTTACCTCCCCAAGAAACTTGGGATAAATTAAATAAAGTATTATTTCAAAACCCAACAATTAAAAAAGTATTCCATAATGCGATGTACGACGTATGTTGGATTCGAAAAGAAACTGGGCTAATGCCAAAAGGTGAATTATTAGATACCATGATTGCTGCTTCTGTTATTGATGCAAACCGACTGTCTTACAGTTTAGATTCGGTTTCTAAGACATATTTAAAAGAACATAAATACAAATATGATTTAAAAGAAAAAAGTGAAGCTCATCCATATTATATTAAGGATCCAATGAGTAATATGCATAGGCTACCGTATGATCTAGTTAAAGATTATGCTCATCAAGACGTTAATTTAACGTTAAAGCTTTGGAAATTATTTGACAATAAAATAAAAAAAGGTTTTTCTTTTAATTATGGATATAAACCCTTCAATAAATCTTTAAGTAAGATATTCCAATTAGAAACGGATCTTTTTCCTTGTCTGGTTGACATGAAATTTAAAGGGGTTCGTATAGATATAGAAAAAGCTAAAATTGTTGGTAAAGAATTAGAGATAAAACGTGACACTTTAATTCAGCAAATTAAAACAGACACCGGAGTAGAGGTAAAAATATGGGCTGCAGCTTCACTTCAAAAACTTTTAGATCAACAAAAAATAACGGGCTATAAGCTTACACCAAAATCTAAATTGCCACAACTTCCTAAAGATTATTTAAAAACACATGAAAATAAATATTTAAGAATGATTGCAGAAGCTAGAGAACTTGATAAGGCCAAAAATGCTTTTATCGAAGGTATTTTAAAATATGTACACAATGGAAGAATTCATGCAGATATACATCAGATTCGAGGAGCTGGAGGTGGAACAGTAACTGGAAGATTCTCAATGAGTAATCCAAACTTACAACAGATTCCTGCAAAAGGAGAAATAGGTAAAATGATGAGAGAACTTTTCTTACCGGAAGAAGGGCATGAATGGGGTTCTTTCGATTATTCTCAACAAGAACCAAGATTAGTGGTTCATTTTTCTGTCAAAAATGAAATGACAGCAGCACATATCTTAAAAGAGCAGTATGCGGAAGATTCAAATACGGATTTTCATAAAATGATTGCCGACATGGCTCGAATACCAAGAACGACAGCTAAGACGATAAATCTTGGATTATTTTATGGTATGGGAAAAGGAAAGCTCGCTTCTCAATTAAACTTAAGTATGACTGATGCAAATGATTTATTCACAAGATATCATAGAGAAGTTCCTTTTGTAAAACAACTTTCCAAAGCCTTCCAAGATTTTGCAGATGAAACGCATTTGATATTTACTGTTGAAGATAGAATTTTACGTTTTGATAAATGGGAACCTAAAGATAAAAGATGGAATGCTGAAGCTAAAGCATTTCAAATGAAAAGATATGTTCGAATAAAGAATGAAGACACCGGAGAATATGAAAAAATGGAAGATGGTAAATTTAAAAGAGAATGGAAAACACTTCCAGTCGGTGTGTTTACTAGAGAAGAGGCAGAAAAAGATTATCATGAAATAAGAGCTGCAGACGAATTACCTGCGGATCCATCTTTAAGAGGGTTTGATCAAAAATATCAGATCGCTTTTACTTATAAAGCTTTAAATAGAGTGATCCAAGGAAGTGCAGCTGATATGACTAAAAAAGCAATGGTCCTTCTCTACAAAGAAGGTATTCTGCCTCACATTCAAATTCATGATGAGTTATGTTTATCAATTAAAGATAGAAATCAAGCGACCAAAATTCAGAATATCATGGAAAATGCGGTTGCGTTAGAGGTACCAAATAAGGTAGACTGCGCATTCGGTAATAATTGGGGAAATATAAAAAAGGAGTAGACATGGATATATTAGATCAAGTAGAACACTTTTGGACAGATCACAAAAAAGTAGTGATTGCTGTTATAGTAGTGATTGTTCTTTTAGCAATTGCATAGAAAAGGTTATATGTTAAATGGCATATTTAAACGCGAATATTCCTGCGACTTATGCGCAGATAAAAAGGGAATATCTATATGACCTTAAAAGTCATCATGGAGAAGTGGAAGACTGTCTCATCTTTGGCATGGCATCGATTACAGGGCGTCCTATACTCTTTCATGCAATTATGGAAAACGGTGCTGTATTTTACCGTTTGCCAATATCTGCATTCATTCAAAAAGGATTTAAGCCAGAGGACGTTCCTAGGATGCGCCTTGACGAGCTGGAGCTATGGAATTGCTTTAGTTACTATCCTGCTGTTACTTCTTATGATGTCCTAGACGGACAATCAGGAAAATTTATAGGAAAAGATAAGAAATGGTATTCCGGTGCCTATCTTTTTACTGTTGACTGGGGCCACCCAGAGAGTAATATAGTAGATACCGATCATTCGGAAATTCCGCACGAACATAAGTGCGCACATGTATTGGCATTAGAAAATGGCAATTATGCGGCTCAGCCAAATAACAGACTAATCTGGAGCATACCATCTTTCACGGTGAGGGATGAAATACCATTCGATTGGAAGGTTCAAACCAGTGAGTGGAATGTTGAAGATAGTCGTAAATGGAAAACAGAAGATAGTGATAACTTCTTCTACAACATTGAGGAGACTAAGGATGATTAAAAAATGGATTATAAGACCTCTCAAAAGACTTTGGAATTTTGTGAGGAAAAATGATTAAAAAAATATGGAAAATTATTTGTTGGCCATGGATTAAATTTATTAATTGGTTAGCAAAAGGATTACCAAGTAAAAATGACTAAGTGTAAAGATTGTTTTTGTAACTGTCATTGTAATGTTAAAGGACATTCAGATAGTACTGGTGTATGTCCGTGTGAAACATGTAACTGTAATCCTCAGGGAGCTACAGTAAACAACGATGAGTGTCTCTCATGCCAATAGACGAAACAAAATGTTGTGGAGAACACACAAAGAAAAAAGAAGAATCCGGTGAATGCTGCCAGACTCAAGACCAAGAAAAAGCAGAACAGGACACCTATGAATATCATGTTAAACCAGGACCTGAACCAAAAAGTGTTTCACAACTTTTACAAGAAGGTATGGAACTACAAAGGAGATTAGAAGATGAGTAAAATATATTTAGTATTAGCATTACTATTTGCATTAAGCGCCTGCTCGGTAGGCAAAAAATGCGCTGTAACCGACGAAGGCAATGTTATATCTAGTTATGTATGGTTCTTTAAGGATGGAAAACCAGCTGAAATAGATAAAATGAATTGTTTCTAGGAGGAACAGTGAAATATATATCAACACTATTATTTCTGATACTATTGGTGTGTCCAACAGCAGCCTATGCAGGCTCAACACAAACCAATGTTTCTGGATCTAACACAGCAATCGAGGGTGGATACGAATCAAGTACAACCTATGAATCTGGAAGTAGCTCAAGTTCTACAACTACAAATTCTACAACTTCTAATATAAGAAGTGCACCTCCCTCTGCAGGAGCACCCTCTTATAATTCAATGACACAGGACGTATGCGCCGTTGGAGCTTCAATGGGAGTTCAAACATTTGGCCTAGGTGTGTCTGGTGGAAAACATTTTATTGACAAAAATTGTGAACGACTTAAACTAGCTCGAATTTTAAACGACTTTGGTATGAAAGTAGCAGCCGTTGCTATTCTTTGCCAAGATGAAAGAGTATTTGAAAGCATGATACAAGCAGGAACCCCTTGTCCTATCGATGGTAAAATTGGAAAAGAAGCTTCCAAGCTATGGAAAAAATATGACTTCGAAAGACCGGATTACAAGAGATATATATCTCGTATGAAGGAAAGAGAAAAAGTTGAACCTAAATTAGCTGAGCCTGAACTTCACACTAGATAAAATTAAATGGATGAGTTTAAGATAAAAATTAAAACCATCGCAATAATGTTTTTCTGTTGCTATGCATTAGCGAGCTGTTTTGCTAATACCGTTAAAGCTGAAGACATAACAACTGGTAATCTTTTACCAAATGGCACGGGCGCAGCATCTAATCTACAATCTGTAGATAATACAGTTCCTAATGTTCAATCCAGTTGTTCTTCTTTTACGTCCGTTAATACTACATGCACTAATTCAAATTGGAACTATCAGGAAGTAGAAGTAGGAAGTACATCCTCAGGAACAGGAACCTTAAATTATCAGGGCAACTTAGTTGGAGTTCAAACAGGGGATGAAACATCAACTCAGGCAATGCTCGATAATGGAGTTACCCTGGACTCGACAACAATTATTCAAAACTGCGAGTGGTCGGGATCTTCTAGCTCTTGTGGTCAGGCTCAATCAGGTAGAGATACTTTTAAGACAACCGTTAAAATACTCGATTCCGATGGCAACATGTTATCTCAAGTTGATCAAATTAGAAATACAGACTCAGGATACTATGCCAATGCTCACAAATATACAGATCAAGTTATCTACAACAGTGCAGGATCCAATAAATTTGATTGGACCTGGACGGGAATTGATGGAGACTCCACACCCGTTGATTTAGGTGGTCCAAACTTATTGGGTGCTAAATTAACTATGACCTACGACAACACAGTTCTAGAAGAATCGACATCAACAGCTCTTACTAATTTACAAGAGGAACTAGCTGAATTTGAAGAAGAAATTATTGAATTTACAATGGAAGAAGAAATTGAAGTAACCATGGAAGTTGAAGAAATGGAAGAGATTCAAGAAACTTTTTCTTTTACTCCAATGCTAATGGTTTTTGAAGAAGAAGAAATTATGGAAGAAGAAATTGTTATGGAAGAAGAAATTGTTATGGAAGAAGAATCCATTATAGAGGAAACACCAATGACGACATCTTTCTTCTCGGCAGTTACACAAGAGGAGGAAATTTATGAAGAAACAGAGGAGATCACAGCGGCTTTCTTACCAATGGTTTCTCAAGAAGAGGAAATGGTACAAGAGGAAGAAGAAATTATTGAAGAGTCCCCTATTATGGAATCAGCCCAGGAAGAAGAAGTTATTGAGGAAGAAGAAACAGTTGCAAAAGGCCCTGTAAAAATGGTACAAAACACACATGAAGAAAAAGAAGAAAAAGCAATCGAAGAAAAAGAAGAAATTAAAGAAGAAAAAGAAGAAAAAGTAAAAGAAGAATCTAAGGTTGCTAAAAAAGAAGAAACGGAAAAAAAAGAAAGTGCTGAAACGGAATCCAGTAGCGAAAGCACTACAGAGGTTGCGTCAGCAAATAATTCCGAACAAAAAAAGATACAACAGAAAAAAGCTCTCGTTAAAAATATTGACAGAGTAATGGATAAAGTTGACTCTGAAATCAAAGATATTTCAAAAAACCTTCAGATCAAAAATATTATAAAATTAGAAGCTATGGCTAGTGAACAGGCTTCGTTAGATTTGTATTCAAAGGCCTTATTTTATGAGCCAAAAGACATATATTTAGATCAATTAAATATCTTTGATAACCGTAAAATTTACGCTAATGTAAGTCTTGCAAGCTACATTAAAACTGATAAAGTGGCGATCAAGGCAAATGCCTTGCACGAAATCAATCTCAAAAAACAAAGATTGTTAAAAGAACTGGAGTTATTAAAAAATGGGAAAATTTAACTTAAAGGATCAATTAGCAGGTGTGGCTGCATTAATAGCAGCTATTGTAGCTATCGGTGGTGGTTTTGTTAAGTATGGTGAAATTACAACTAAACTTAATACACTAACTGAACAAGCTGGACCTGATCTTACTCCTCTTGCAGCAGAAATTGGTAATGTCAATAAAGGTATGGCTAATAATCAAACTGATATAGCAGTACTTCAAAAAGAACTTGAATTACTAAAATTGCAAATAGAGGAAATTAAAGTAAGTACTTCTAATCCACTATCAAACTAATATGACACTCAAAATTTCAGACGAAGCTAGAGTTCAAATGCCTATGAAAACGGTTTTCTCTTTGATCGCGATGGTCGCGATCGGGACCTGGGCTTACTTCGGTATCATTGAGAACCAGAATCGTATGTCAACTCAAATAGAAATTATGAATAAAGATTTGGAAATGAACACAGAATTTAGGATCAAGTGGCCCAGGGGGATGCTGGGAAGTTTGCCCGCAGATTCTGAGCAGTACATGATGCTGGAAGACCTTTACAAGACCACCGATCGAATCGGTAAACAGATTGAAAACATGATGCATAATAAGGTAAACATAGAGTTTTTAACTAAACAAATGGAAAAGGCTCTTACCGATATTGAGGAACTCAAAGACTCAAACCGAGAGATTCATTATAAAAATGGAGCACGCTAAATGGAAACAGTAGTAGCACTATTAATGTTCATAAATTTTGAAATCAAGGAACACCGTATCCAACCCTCGATGGGGGTATGCCTCCGCGGGAAGCGCGAAGCGGAAAGAACCTATTCTGATACTGTTTCTTATAAATGTATTAAGACTCAAGCTGAAGTAGAGGTTAACAACGATGGCTCAAAATCAATTAAAAAAATTATCCTAAAATAATGTCTAAAGCAGATTATCAAGAAATTATTGCTGAGTACAAAGAGCAAGTCAGAGTGCTTAAAGAGCAAAACAATGAACTAACGGATGCTGGTAAATCTAAAGATGCGGCCTTGAAAAGAGCGCTACAAAAGTTAGAATACACAACACAAGATTTAGATAAATTACAGGAGAAAAAAGATGAACCTGACGAAAAACTTTAGCTTATTAGAGCTTACAAAGTCACAAACAGCCGAAAGAAAAGGCATAGATAACACCCCTAGTCCTGAGCACCAGGAAAACCTCAAATCGCTCTGTACGGCGATCCTACAGCCCGTTCGAGACCATTTTTCTAGGGTTGTAACCATTTCCAGCGGTTATCGCTCCCCAGAGCTTTGTGTTGCCATAGGCTCAAAAATCACGAGCCAACATGCAAAAGGCCAGGCGGCGGACTTCGAAATCTTTGGAGTATCTAATAAATCGCTCGCGGATTATATTGATTCAGAACTTCATTATGATCAACTCATCCTCGAGTACTGGAACGAATCAGATCCAAATTCGGGCTGGGTGCACTGCTCATTTTCGGAAGGCCAAAACAGGAAACAATACTTGAGAGCTTATAAAGAAGATGGTAAGACGAAGTATGAGCCTATTTAAAAGATACAAACTTAAATTAAATCCAGAAGTCACACCAGGCATATGTCCGCATTGTAATGAAATGTCGGATTTTGTTTCTATTGTTAGTGATTATTATAAATGTTTAACCTGCGGCACGAATGTTGAGCAGAAGATTAATGGGGTTATTAAATATTTACCGATTGGTAAAGATGCCCTTATAGAAGAAGATCGTGGCTCGTAAAAAGAAACCTCTATTTGGGGTTTCCAATTACAAGAAAAAATCAAAGAAAAAGAGGCCCGGACGTCATTCAAAAAGACCCAATAAACACACTACTAAGAAAAAATACAGGGGACAGGGCAGAAGACGTGTTGTTTAACGTCATTGTATTTCTATTCTGGGTTGATATTTTTTTATTTTTAATACTTGCAATTGGTACTGTCTTACACTATATAGGATAGTGAAAGTATGAATATATTCTTTTTAGATGCAGACCCAAAATATGCAGCACAAATGCAGTGTGATAAGCACATTGTTAAAATGGTATTAGAGACCGCACAAATGCTATCAACCGCAGCACGTGCTCAGGGCCATGACATAGGCTACAAATCAGCTTATCCCAAACACCCCATGACACTATGGGTAGGTCAATCACCAGACAATTTTGCCTGGACTATTATTCATGGATTAGAATTATGTAAAGAATACACATTTCGCTACAACAAAACACACGCAACAGAAAAAATTATAAATGATCTATACGACGTATGCAAAGGTGACTATATGAAAAAGACCGAACCACCACAATGTATGCCCGATAAATACAAAAGTAAAAGTTATATTCAAGCGTATCGTAATTATTATATTGGTGACAAAAAACGTTTTGCTCGGTATACTAACCGCAAGCCACCGGAGTTTATGCAATGAGATACACATATATAATCACGGACCACGGAACGGGGACCGCGGAAACTGTTAACGCGATGAGCTGGAAGAAAATGCTTAAAAGTTTATTACTGAAAACACCTAAATTTACTGGTAAAGTTTCTTACATTAATAAAAAGGGACATAAATTAATAAGATTTATTTGTAATGGAAAATACAATTAAGGGTTTTTATGAAATACATAGTAGTGATACTACTGTTGAGTACAAACGGAATAGACATCGAAAAAGTCAAATTCAAGCATAACGGGAATTGCGATGGAATCGCTGAAGCCTGGGTAGATGTGAATATGAAATTCTATGACGAAAGAAACGGCGATCCTAAACTGCAAGGATGGTACAACGCCGATGGTAAATTACTGTTGGGTTGGATTTGTGATTAAATACTAGTCTCTGAGTCGCAATGAAAAGCTACAAAAAGTCTTTGTTGTTCAGCAACGATTGGATCTATAGATTTAAACACATTAAAGCCTTGTGCATACCCCGCCGACACGCACTCATTATGGCTGTTATATGTTTCTGGAGTTGTTATAGGAGGTACTATACACGACGCATTTATCGCAGAACACACCCATAGAATTAATAAATATTTCATTGACAAACTTGTAATTTATGAATAATATCCTATATAGTTATAAAACAATATGGAAAGGAAAATATAACAGATGACTGATATAAGTAAATATAAAAATGTTTCTCTATCAAAAGATACATATGCAAAGATAGATAAATTAAGAAGAGTCATTACACCAAACACTGTAATGAGTCGAAGTCAAACCATTAATATTTTAGTTAACAAAGAAGTTAAAAGACTAAATGGAAAGGCAACAGATGTATAAAATAACAGAAGAAGATCGTAAGGCTTTTTTAGAATATTTAGGAAGAAAACCCTACATTGAAGCAGCACCTTTAATTGCTAGAATTGCGTCTTGGAAAAAAGAAGTACCAAAAGATAAAAATGGTAAAGACAAACCACAGTAAAATAATTTGTCCTGCCTGTATAGGTAATGGCTACCGGAAGATTTTTAAGGATTCGTCCTCAAATTTAAAGGTGGTCATTGACTGTGAAGCATGCAATAACCAAGGAGAGATAGAAAATGATGAAAAAAATATTTTTGCTATGCGCTATCTTAATAACGTGCTCTAGTTGCAGTGAGTTTGCACTCCTTGCAAGTGGATCAAGTATTGCTATCAGTCAAAATACATACGCAAAAGTATATAATGGTGTTGATGTGTTAACGATTATGCGTACAGAAAAAAGTATGAAAAGACACGTCTATGACAACGCAAAGAAAGCATGGACAGAAGCAAAAGAAGGAAAGAAACATATATATGACACGATTAAAACAAATAGAGATTCTAAAAAAAACGATTAAATATTTCTATTCACAAATAGAACCCCATGATTGTGGTTGGATGCACACAACTATAGATGGATTAAAACATAGAATAAATGTTCTAAGAAAGGAGATACGTGCCCAAGTACGAAGAGTTAGTAAAAGAAAAAAATAAAGAACCCGTTGACATTGATGCGTTGGCAAAGAAATACAAGATGAATGTTATGGATGTTAAAAAACTAAAAGATGATAGAGGTCCATTAGATTTAACCCGTGTTATCGAGGAGAAGGAGACAGAGATTAATGATCTCAAAAACAAAATAGCTTCATTAGAAGAGTGTTTAAACTCCAAAGACTACTGGGAAAAACCCGATTACAAATTTCTAGTGAACGAAAATTTAGATCTTAGACGAAAAATTACAGAACTTGAACAAGAGGTCCTGGAAACTAAACTCGATAATAAAATGTTAGCCGAGCAAATTAGTACCATGATGGAACGCATGAGGGATGCTGATTTTTAATGTATAGACCCTTACCCAAAGAATTACGGTTAGGTTTTTCTGAAATCCACGACATAGGCTTATTCGCCAAAGAGGATATTCCTAAGGGAACTAATTTTGGAATGTCTCATATACAAGTGAGTGATACGATTGTTAGGACTCCTTTAGGAGGATTCATAAACCATTCGGACGATCCAAATTGCGAAAAAGCTAAACTTTATTTTAAATCCGATAAAGGAGATTTTACCAAATGGAATTTAATCACCATCAAAAATATTAAAGAAGGAGAAGAGTTAACTTTAAGCTATACCTTTTATAAACTATGACCCACATGAAAGAATGAGAGAGGCTGACTTTTAATGCACAAATATTATGAAAGTAGAAAGATTGCTCGCGAACGTTGGCGTAAAACCGAACACGGAAAAAAATGGACCCAAGATTATATGCGAGAATATCGTGCACGTCCACATGTTAAAAATAGATACCACGAGTATTACGTGAAAAACAAAATGTTTTGGGGAGAAATTAAAAAAGCAAAACAAAGAAAGATAAACAATTGGGGAGGCATAAGGAAAGAAAATGAAATGATTAAAAAATATCACGAAGAATGGGCCCGAGAGAATGGCTACCGAGACAATGACAATTTACATGCACAAAACTCAGAAAGGTTTATGAAAAATGCCAAAGAATAAAAAGAAAGAAAAAGAACTACAAGATATTTACAATAAAATTTTTAAAGAATCGGTTGATCATATGAAAACGTATGAAGCTCAGATGGTCGCAGGAACCTTAATGGCCATTGCCATTCGTTTATACCGAACACATTTAAGTGATGATGGCTTTCACAACATGCTACAAACAATTATGAATTCTGAACAAGAGATTAAACCTTATGGTGATGACGATGAGGAGACTATACACTAATGACTCGATCCCGTTGGATAACATCAAGTCCTGCTTATGCGACTCGTAGGCCAAACCCAGAAACCAAGCTTTTTACTGCTGTATTAGCACAAGCAATTCATGATGTCTTTTCGGACCATGTCGAAAAACTTGATAGGTCTCAAGCCGTAGAATTTTTAACCCGTGATAGCTCACACTTACGTCTCATCTGTGAACTTGCGGGACGAAACCCAGATTATGTTCGAGGTAAAATTAGAAAAAAACTCCTTCGATGACCTTCGATTTGCTTTTATTTAAGACTCGTGCTACACGTCAGTCCATGACGAATTTCCCTTATGATATACAAATGACCGCGATGTTTATTTTCATCACGTTGTATCTTGTAATGGATATTATATTTTAAATGACCAAAGAAAAAGAAAAAGGAAAAAAGTGGGATGGACGTTCACGTATTAGTAGCGATGAATATAAAAAGAACTGGGACGACATTTTTAAAGTTAAGAAAGAAACTGAAAAGAGTTCTGAACCTAAAACGCGTCTGGAACAAATGGCTCAGTTAACTCATGACCCAATTATCGATTAAAAAACGATTTAAGAAGGCGATGAATACCGATAACGCCTTAGACCTGGTGGTCGATATGTCATTGATTTTGTTCGATGTTTTAAGCTCTCCAATACTTATTGTGATGAGAGTGGTTCGTTATTTTTTTAATAGATTTATAAAAGATTATGTTAAGAGAGGAATTAAATGGCTGATCAACCGACTATAAAATGGAATAAAAGATTCACGTACCCAGCCGGCTCACGATCCGTGGTCCGTGGATCGCGGCACTATGATTTAG
>VTLG01011549.1_pt1 | contig 18314 bp, 13 predicted proteins | sample 4694571 | NCBI WGS metagenome assembly VTLG01 (sample SAMN12604809, study PRJNA352737) | marine metagenome | biome: ENVO:00000447; feature: ENVO:00000209|ENVO:00000569|ENVO:01000036; material: ENVO:00002151; isolation source: viral sequences binned using virsorter ... | reverse complement strand
TACAGCTATGACAGCTGTTGTTACTGCAGTTACCACTACCGCTGTTTCCGGTATAGGCATCTGTATATCGATAACAGGTATCTTTAAGGTAGGTTGCTCTGGTTGTTCCGCCTTTTCCTCCTCTGTCGCCTCAGTCTCCTCAGGACGCTCTAAATCAGCTGGGGGTATAACCATAGGTTTATATGCTGGAACGTCCGCTGTAGGCTGTCTCAGGTACAGCTGAGGGATGTCTAGAGCTTTGGGTAGGTTAGGGCGTGGGAGATTAATTGACATTAAGCCTGAATAGCTTTACCTGCAGTAATTGCTGCATCAATTGCAGTGAAGTTTTCACTAGTCCAAATAGACGTAGTGTCATCTTCTTTCTTATATGCTTTGATAGTTTCTAGATGCTCCCAATTACGCTTAGCAGCAACTTTCCACTCATCATCTGTCCAACCTGTTGGTTTACCAGCGTTTATAAGAGTTACGCTATCTCCTGCAGCTGCAAAGATTGTTGCTACTTCATCTGTTGTAAGTTCAGCCATTTACTTTTGCCTCCAATTCAGTAACTTTTGCAGATAACTCTTTTACTGCGTTAATAAGATACCAGGTAAAATTATCTGGATTAACACTCTTAACACCAGTTGTTTCTGTTTTTACTACATCAGGAAGAATAGATTCAATTTCTTGAGCAATACAACCTAATTGAGTTCCTGATTTATCAACTACAGCAGATTTAACTACATCAGTCAATTCAGGAGAATCCTCAATAATTTCTTCTTTACTTCTGTATTCAAAATTACGAACTTGAATTTGATTGATTTTTTCAAGTCCTATATTATTATCTACAATATTCTTCTTAATCCTACGGTCAGATGTTGTAGACCACGAGGAACTATTGTTCCCTTGATATACACCACCACTAGCAGGTTGTATAAATCCAGTCTGATTACCTTTACCTACATCTTGATGAGTTCCGATTACTATTTGGTACTCTCCATTTTGAGCAGAAGTATAAGAATCAGTTCCTATACAAATATTTCTTCGTCCTGTTGTTATACCAGCTTGATAAGTACCAGCTCTATATCCAATTAAAACATTACCACCATCTCCTGTTGATACACTATTTCCTGCAGCGCCACCAACAACAGTATTCTGACTTGATTCGGCTAATTTTAATGCGTTATAACCAATAGCAGTATTATCAGCACCATCAGTAGCTGTAATTAAAGCTTCCTTACCGAAAGCAACATTATTCGCACCTGTTGTAGTTGCAAACATTGCTTTATAACCAACAGCAGTATTACCATTTGCAGTCGCAGCTTGCAAAGAAGCTACACCAACAGCAGTATTATAATCCGTGGTAGTATTAACTTTTAAAGCTGTATAACCTATAGCTACATTAGCAGTACCTGAAGTATTATCTCTCATAGCTTCTGTACCAACAGCAGTATTTTCGGGAGCTGTATTGGCCACTAGTGCAGAATAACCAACAGCAACATTATAATTACCTGTTTGATTAGCGTCTAAAGCGTGTGCACCTATAGCAACATTACTATTAGCAGTTGTGTTTCCTTCTCCAGCTTTATACCCAAAACTAGTATTATAATTACCTGTAGTATTTGTGTCGCCTGCATCATCACCTACGGCAGTATTATAACTACCTGTAGTATTAGAACCTAGAGCAAATACACCCATAGCGGTGTTACTAGCTCCTGTAGTGTTCGCCACTAATGCCAGAGAACCTACAGCTGTATTTTCAGAAGCTGTAGTATTCGCATATAACGCCTTATAACCAGTAGCAGTGTTGTTACCACCAGTTGTATTTAAATGTAAAGCTTCCCTACCTATACCAGTATTATCAGCACCTGTTGTATTAGCACCTAAAGACGAAGCACCAACGGCAGTATTATCTGAACCTGTAGTATTAGCGTCTAAAGCATAAGTACCGATTGCTGTGTTTAAGGCACCTGTAGAATTAGTTCCTAATGCATTATGTCCTACTGCAGTATTGTTATCGGCAGTTGTGGCTGAGTATAAAGCTAAATCACCAACAGCAGTGTTTTTATCGCCAGTTGTATTTTGAAATAAAGCTGCTCTACCTACTGCTATATTTTGATGACCTTCTGTATTATTATATAAAGCATTATTACTTAAGGCAGTATTATAGTTGCCAATAGTATTTAAATGTAAAGCATCTTTACCGAAAGCGTTATTCTGAGTGCCTGTTGTATTAGCACCTAAAGATGAAGAACCAACAGCTGTATTATTACTTGCAGTTGTATTAGCATCTAAAGCATAAGTACCGACTGCTGTATTAGTACTTCCAGTTGTATTATATCTTAAAGCTTGAGATCCAATTGCAACATTTCTAGCACCTGTTGTATTAGTATATAAAGAAATAAGACCAACAGCTGTATTATCATGACCTGTTGTATTTTCCCTCATTGTATCCCTTCCAACAGCTGTATTATCATCACCTGTTGTAGTCGACTTTAATGCAGAAGAACCTAAGGCTGTATTGCTCGATCCAGTTGTATTTGTAACTAAAGCTAGACTACCAACAGCAGTATTCTCGTCACCAGTTGTTATAGCGGTTCCAGCATCTTTACCATATAAAGTATTATGGGTTGCATTAGAACCATCAAAACTAGCACCAGCGTTTGTACCAGCTACTGTATTATCCTGTCCATCACTTGATATACCGGTAGATATACCAGTTAGGTTTGAACCATCACCAGCAAAGGCTGTTGCAGTACATGTACCAGTTACAGTGAAGCCTCCGGTTACAGTTTCTGCTTTCTTACTACCGTCATAATATAGGTTTACGCCTCCAGCAGGTTTTGCCCAAAGCATATAATCACCAGTAGATTTTTCGGTTATTAGAACACCGTCACTACCACCATTGGCACTTATAAAGAGCTTGCCTGATTCAAGTTGGAAATATGAATGACCATTTGTATCATGATGTAATCTAAGTTCATTACTATCACCCCATCTGCTATATACACCATCGTTAAAGTCTACACCTGTAGCTCCTCCAACTCCGGCAGGTACATCAGCCCATGTAAGACCACCTGTATTACCAGATTGTTTCTGCAAGTACTGTCCGTTAGTACCTGCATTACTGATTTGTATTTTAGCTTCGTTGACAGCCTCATCTGCTATTAATGCTTGCGTAACAGCATCATCTGCTATTTTTGCAGCTGTTACAGCATCATTTGCTAAATCAGCAGTAGCTACTGTGGCATCTTTAATACCACTTGTTGAAATTTGTGTTAATGCCATTATGGTTTAGGATTGTCTGATTTAACTTTGTCAACGGCTTCGACCCATTTGTTAGTACCGTTCTTTTTATCCCAGTATTGCATATCTAATTGTTCTTCCAAGCTAGGATAAGCAGCTGCTCTCTTGTATTTATAATCAAGTTTAGCAAGCTCTACTCTAGCTGCATCTATATTTGATTGTACTAAGGTAACTTTGTTACCATCTTTATCAAAAGCTCCAAGACTGTCATCTATATTTGTGACATTTGGATAGGCCTTATAAATTGCATTATGATCTAAAGTCATGCTCCTACCTCTATTGCTGTTAGATGGGAGGTATAACGACCTCTTTCTGTGTTGTCTTGATCGTCGTGATGTCTATTTAGATACATCGTTCTAGTACTACCGGAACCATGGTGAAGTTGGAAAGAATAAATAACAGCATCTGTAGTGTTAGGGCTATCTAAATAATTAATATGAATATTTGCAACCCATGTACTTTTGTGATGAATTCCCATTGCATGGAATTGTGGCCGATTACTAGCCGCATCAGCATTAGCACCTGTAAGTGCTGCTACACTAGCGCTTCCTATCTTTCTTCTTAGTTGTGTATCTAGAGCCTGATCATCATCAGTAGAAGCTGTGATCATTCCTAATAGAAGTACTTTACTTGTAGCAGCAGATGGGGTGATCGTAACAGTAAATCCTGTATCCCAAAATGCTGTAGTTGCCACTGAAGCTGAAGCTGTATCTGTCTTAGAAGCTCCAACTACTTGAAGTATTTTACCACCTCCAGCTGCAGCCCAAGCATTATCTCCACGTAGGAAAGTACTGGAGCTTGCTGTACCTGTTGCTGATAAAGTCGCTACATCAACAGTATCGTTAGGTAGTGTTACTGAACCGTCAGCAGCTAGAGTTATGTTTGCTCCAGATGCGCCTGAGTGTTGTAACTCAGTTGTTATTACTTTTGCCATATTTTACCCTAAGAAGTTTCTACTTTTTTATTTGATACTAAAAAATCTTTCCAAGCAGTTTTAACGGATGAAGTCCATACAGCATTTGCTATATTCTTTACTTCAGTTGATTCTGCAGATATATCTCTATCTACAAGATTATCACTTGCATCTAAAGTACCTGGGTTAATAGATTTTCTATGGAAAGTTCTAGTTAGTTCTACTCCGTCATCTTTAATAACAGTAGCAGTTCTGATTTGTATTTTTCGATAAGGACCGACAACTTCAATTTTGTCTTCCTCTGTTGTTTTTGTTAAAGCCATAATTAAGAAGTTGTATAAGTCATTGTAAACATTACCATTGCATTGGTGTGGTTAAAATGCGAGTGTTTGATCATATGCCAGCTTCCTGAATTAGTGCCACCAAATTCAACATGATCACCAGCATTAGCATAGGAACATTGTATTGCAGGGTCATTGCTACACTGTAAAGCCATGCATCCCCCAGCACCACCTTTGGATTCCCAACCAGAACCATGATTAGTTTCAACAGTAAATGGTAATCCTTCAATTTGTATCGTATTACCAGCTGTTTGATTTGAAATTGTATTTATATAACCATAAATCCATACCAAATTTCCAACACGTATATATTCACCTACTACACCATTTATAGTACCATCTGATTTACAACTTGGACTCCATTTACCATGTTCATAATCTGCAAGTAATTCATCTTGACTTGAACCAGTTCCATCTGCTGTAGCACTAAAGTCAATACCTTTACCAGATGGAAATGCTAATCCATTGGCTGATGTTTCACATTGTTTTGTATTATCGTGATATAGCTGTACTGCTCCGTCATGCACACATTGAATGTGCATATCATTTGCTTCTTTATCAGTAATTTGTATAGTATCACCTTGTATTCTTAGTTCACCTGTACCAGAATTTTCAATTCTACTTTGTGACCCTGTATGGTAGATCTGTAGATCATTACCTGTACCGAATCTAACTTTTACATCATCGTTATAGTCAGTACCTGTGGCACCACCTACTGCAACAGTAGCCCAAGACAAAGCGCCTGAGCCGTCTGTTTTTAAGTACTGCCCTGAAGTTCCATCATCCACTGGAAGAGTGAGCTGAACGGCAGCATTACTTGTTGTTGTAGCTGGACCCTTCAGTGAAACGGTTCCACCGCCTGAGTCCGCTTTAATTTTTAATTCTGCCATTAGTCAGCCGCCTCAATAGTATTGCCTGCGTCTACCCATTCTTGAATCTCATCGTAATGATGGGTACCACCTTCTGCTGGAACAGTCCATTCAACTCCATCAATAGTTGCTACTATCCATTTCTGACTGGAACCTAATGGATCATTCAAATGTTTTGCTTTAGTTACTGTCATAATTACAACTCCGCATCATGCTTAAGTCCATTTACATTCGCCCAATTGGTTCCTTCTTTATAAATACGGCCAAACTGATTCGTTCGTCCATAAATATTTGCACTATTAGAATTATTAGTTGCTGTTATAGAAGGAGTTGTTCTCATTGTTTCAACAAAAGTCCACTGTCCTAAACCAGCACCACCTGTTCCATATGCTAATGGGTGTACATCCATACTAGTTGTTGCATCCCAGTAGTAACGTAAACATCTTCTTAATTCTTCACCATACGTTCTATGTTCAAATTCAGTGGCTGTATCTCCAGCTTCAAGTTGAATACCTGTCATCGTTATTGTTGAATCATTGGTAGTATACCAAGTAGATGTACAATCTGGAGTACGTGCAGAACTCTCATAAGTTTTCCAAGCAGTTGTTGAAACACCAGAATCTGTTCTATCAGTACCCCTAAAGAAATCCCAAAATATACCTATACCTGCTGTATTATCATTAGGTATAGTTAGATCTGCATGACCAGGTATTGTTTTAGTTATTTTAGTCCAAGTATTAGCTGATAATGAACCAGTAGTGAAAGCAATACTTTTCGATGTCCCATTAAGAGTTCTAATATAACCATAAAAAGTTTGAGCTACACTTGACTTCATCCACCAAGATAAAGTTATTTCACTGTTTGTATTGTTAGGTTCCCATATAAGGTGTACATCTTGACCTTCAAGATACATAGCAGCATTGACAAGATCATTACTACCTGCACCACTTGTTTGATTACCGTTAGTTATTTGTAAAGCTTTTCTAAACCCTTTTGCCCAAGGACCAGTATCACTAGAAGATAAGGATACTTGTGCTTGAGTAGCATCTTCATCAACATTAGCTGTATCAACTCTAATTCTATCACAAGTTTGATAAGCTGTACTAGTAGAACTTGTTGCTCTTTGCGCCACGTTCATGGCACCATTAATAATTATATTACGGAACGAAAGAGTATCTTGAGTAGATACTGTAGCCCAAGAGTTATCACCACGGAGGTATGTACTTGAACTTGCTGTACCTGTAGCAGATAATTCAGCAACTCCGATAGCATCATCTGCTACCTTTACATTTGCAACTGAATTTGATGCAAGACTATCTGCATCAACTGAACCATCAGGTAATCCACCAACGGCCAGATTTGTTATGGTTCCATTAGAACCTAAATTAATACTTCCCATTAGCTAACCACCCAGTTTCCGTTTACAGTTACAGTGGCATTGACCGTTACAGGACCGACACTGTGTGCTCCTTTACCAGAAGCAATAGTATAGTTATTAGATATTGTTTGATCGTTTTCAAATATACATCCATCAGCTACAGCACCTACAACAGCAGCCCATTCAGGGTCATTAGCACCCATCTTTAGATAATGTCCTTCAGTACCCTTAGCTAATCTTGCGTCTGCACTGGCAGCTCTATATAGTAAGTCACCTCTAGTAGTTAAAGGTGTGGTATATTGAGCAGGTGTAGCCCATGTCAGTTTATCTGTACTATCTTTATATTGTAAATACTGTCCATCACTTGCTGTATTACTTATATCAAGTTTTACTTCAGCTATAGAATCATCAGCTATTGTGGTATCTACTACTTGCCAGCTATTGTCTCCTCTTAAGAAGGTTGTATTACCTGCAGTACCTGTAGCTGAAAGCTCAGCGATACCTACAGCATCATCTGCTAAAGCAGCATTAACTACAGCATTATCTGCTATATGCTCTGCACCAATAGCATCATCTGCTATCTTAGCTCCAGTAACTGCATCATCTGCTATCTTAGCTCCATTAACTGCATCATCAGCTATCTTACTATTTATAACTGAACCATTCTGAAGAATAGCTGAAGTAACAGTATTATTACTTGGTGTACCTACATTTACTGCGGCTCCGACGGTGATGATGAAATAATCGCTACCACTAGCAGGAGCGGCACTAAACAGAATAGAACTACCATCAACAGCAAATCCTTCTGAGGGTTGGCTTGTTCCACTGTTAGGCTTCTGAATGACTCCATTGACAGAAACGATATGTTGTTCTGCAGAAGAACCTGCATTAGATAATACAAATCTATAAGCTGAACCATTAAATGTTGCACTATTACCACCTGTACCACTATATGAAGATATAGTATTTATAAAGAAGTTACCAACTGATTGAACTTCATCCCATGAACTATCTGTTGCATTATACACCAACATCTTATCTGTTGAAGTATTAAAGAACAAGTCTCCATCGTCTAATGATGAAGATGGATTTGAAGATCCTACACGATAACGTTCATTAAAATCAGACACAAGAGTTTGAGCACTTGCTACTCCAGCTTCATCTACTACTAGTCTATGGTAAGTATAGGTATTTAGGGTACTGGTTGTTTGTACCAGCATACCTTTACCAGCTGCTATGGTAGTATTGTTGAGGGAGGAGTCGATCCCGTTAATTGTGACAGTAGACCCACCAAGAGTCCGACCAGTTGTACTAACGCCTGAACCGTTAACGACAATGCCCCCAGCATCTGCAATGGAAACAATAGTACCAGCGTCATCATTAGGATCAGGGTTAGTGTTGGGGAATTTAAGTTCATCATCTATTGGATAAAAACCACCTACATCTTGTAAAGTAGCTATTATTTGATCATTAACGGCTTTTGCAGTCGGTAACTGAACATCAGTAGAACTTCCGCTAACCGATGTGACGATGCTCTTACCATCCAATAAGTTAAGCTCAGCAGTAGTACTGGTAAGAGCTGTACTATCCGCCAAAATAGAAGCAGTACCTGACTGCATACCAGCAAGCGTTGTGAGTTCAGCATCGGCTATCTTTGCGGTTGTTACGGCATCATCTGCTATCTTAGCTGTAGTGACAGCATTGTTAGCTATAGTTAAAGCTGTATCGCCTGTTACTTCACCTGTATGAGTAGCATTAGTTACTTTAGCTGTGTTAGCTGTTATTGCTGAATTAATAGAGTTAGCTAACTTATCAGTTGTTACTGCATCATTTGCTATTCTATCTGTAACTACAGCTCCATCAGCTATTGTTAAAGATGTAGCACCTGTAACTTCTCCAGTATGTGTAGCATTACCTGATTTAGCAGTGTTAGCAGCTATTTCTGCATTGATAGAATTAGCTAACTTATCTGCTGTAACTGCATCATTAGCTATCTTATTTGTTGTTACATTTGCATCTAATATCTTAGCTTCAGTAACAGCATCTGTTCCTATCTTAGCAGATGTTACTGCTGAGTTATTTATCTTTGCAGTAGTAACAGCATTAGATCCTATCTCATCAGCTGTTACTGCACCTGTAGCAATCTTAGCAGTGGTTACAGCATTACTAGCTAATCCATCAGCTACTACTCCTCCAGTTGCTATCTTAGCAGAGGTAACAGCATCATCAATTATAGCTGCAGTATCAACAGAGTTATCTGCTAATTCAGATGAACCTACAGAATTAGCTGCTAGATTACCGGCAGAGATAGAATTATCTGCTAACTTTGCTGAAGTAATTGCATCGTCTGCTATATCAGCTGTAGCAATAGTTCCATCTAATATTTTTGCAGAAGTAATAGCACCATCTTTGATATCTGCTGTTTGAACTTTTTGGTCTTGCTCTTCTTGGGCAGAATAAAGTAATTGTAATTCGTTATTATTTAAGTCTGTTGCTCTAATAGATGATCCTGCAGCAAAGGTGGCTTTGGATGTGCTTACATCAGTATCTCTATAAATATGTATGACAACGTTATTAGCTGGAACATTACCGCTAGTAAAAACGATATTAGTACCAGTAACGTTATAATGTGATCCTTCAGTTTTCGCTACGCCATCCCAAGTAACTTTGATGTCTGACGTTTTATAATATGGAAATGTATACGCGAAACTAGTGGTGGAAGCGTTCCCCGTATAATAGTGTTCAGTTGTTAAAATAGCCATAATTTAATATTTAATACAGGCTAAAAGAGCCACGTTTCTTGGTCTGGTTTCTGTACCACCACCTGATTGATTTTGAACTGAGATATTATGAGTATGTGTGCTATTAGTTGTTTCTATAGTTACAGTATGATTATGTGTTATCGTCTCGACAACATCATCAAAAATATTGTTGTTGTTAGTGTTACCAAAATTACCTCCTCGACCTACTGTGATACCATAATCACCTGAATGACTGCTTCCTGTATATTGAAGATTGCTTATCACATGTGTGTGACTATTGTCAGCTACTGTATTAGTATGGGTGTGAGCACCATCAGTTCCAGTTGTTGCTGTGTGATTATGACTTTCAGCTTGTTGACTTTGTGTAGAACGTATAACTCTAGAGCCGTCTATATTTCTACCATCATCAAATCCTCTGATAAACTCACCACGTAAGTCAGGTAATGTACCACCAACAATAGCATATAAACCAGAATAATCTGCTGATACACCTTGTACAGTACCACTACCATTTGGTATTTGATCTCCATTAGCTTTTAAATAGCCTGTAGGAGCTGATGTACCTGCATACCATATCACAGCACCTGTGGGATTAAAACCAGATCCAGCTGCTGCTGTCTGTTTAATCTTAGTAGGTTCTACAGCTTCATTAGCTAATAGTGCTGTTAATATAGAATTATCTGCGATCTTAGCTGAAGTTACAGCATCGTCTGCTATCTTAGAATTTATAATAGCATTAGCTGCTATTTGTGCTGCAGTAATAGCTAAACTAGCAAGCTTCTCACCAGTAACATTACCATCAATAATTTCATTAGTACCAACACTATCATCAGCAAGCTGAGCTTGGGCGATAGTATTGTTTTGAATAGTCCAGTCAGACGAACTATTAACTTGTATATCTCCTTTATCTCCTAAAGAGAAAGACACAGAGTTATCATCTTTTAAGGTACCGAACTCTTGTGCAGCGTACAGTAATTGAGTATTGTTCTCATTAAGGTCTGTAGCTCTGATTGAACTACCAGATTGATAGGTGGATTTGATTGCGTCTATGTCTGTATCTCTAAAGATACGAACCACTGCATTATCAGCAGGAGCTGTGTTAAAATTAACAACGGTGTTAGCCCCTGATTGAACGATTGTATAGTCAGTGGTTAGTGACTTTGTAACGCCTGCTAGTTGTACCTTTAAGTCAGAAGTCTGCATAAAGGGAAAGGTAACAGAGAAGTCCCTGTTACCTGTTGTCGTTTGAGTGTGACTAACTTCCGTTATGTATGCCATTATTTAGCCATGTTAAGTGTTTCCTGTAGACCGGAATCTTGAAGTACTTGATTAATATTAGTAGTTCTTGTATTATAATCTCGACCTATCTTAGCATATTCTCTAGCTCTAATAGCAGATCTAATTGGTTCATCTAATGAATCTTCTGCAAGACGTTTGGAATTTGAATAAGCTTTTGTAAGTCTGTTAAAGATATTAGCAAATTTAGTATGATCTAAAATTTCAGAAGAAACCCTACCTCTACGTTGAGCTTGTATAATATTAGAAAATCCTTTATAGACAGTACCATCAGGAGCAGTATAGGTAAGCTTATTTGCATCTGCCATGATTTTTTTTATTGCTCTTTTATAGACACCTTGTTCACCCATTTTAGAATTAATGGCTGCTATCTCATGGTTTTCTAAAACAGCACCTCTTTGACTCATTCTTATAATAGGTGAGCTATTAAATTCAATATCAATAAGGAATTGACGTTCTTTAGATGGTAGACTAGTAACTTTAAATGGTCCTCTATTCCATACTCTAAGGAACCAATTATCTTCTCCACCAATTTCTTTACCATCTATAGGATCAACTACAGAAGCTAGAGAACGTTCAGGATCTATAGCATCTAACCAAGCATTTCTATTTCTTAAATGATCATCAAGTTCAGAACGTATTTGACGTAGTTGTGGGTATAATATTTTACCAAATTCATTTCTTAAGCTACCTAAAGGTGCAAAGTTATTACCAAATGAAGTGGCCCATCTAGCAGCTTGAGCTCCATTACCTTGTAGAACATCATACATAGGTTCTAATTGAGCTAGGACTGATCTATTGGTAACAGCTGAACCAAGTACAAAAGTTAGTTTATTATATAAATCTTCTTGTACAGCAGTTGTTAGACTATCAAAATTATCTACAACATCAATAGTTAGAGATAACCAGTCACCTATTGGACCCATCCAATCATAACTAATTTGTTTATTAGTACCTGGGACTTTGCATGATTTAGGCTTCCATCCACTTCTAACACGTTGTTTTTGTACAGCTTTATTATAATGACCAGTACCAGTACATCTATCGTTAGCCATAGCCATACCAGCCATAGTAATCATTAAACTTCCAATAGCAGCTTTACCTTTAACTTCATAACGTAATGTTTCAAAAGTATCTAAAGCAAACTCATCTATCTCTTTACCTTTACTTGTTAGGATTTCAGTTATTTCATCCATAGAAAAATCTGAAACTTTTTTCATTCCTAATGGTCCCCACATTTTTTGATAGTCAGCAGAAAGTATGCCTGCAGGACTCCACTTACCAAACGTATCTATAACGTTTGCAGTAGTTTTAGGGAACCATATAAATGATCTAGCAGCAGGGAATCTTTTAATGAATTCATTCATCCCTTCAGTAATAGGTGAGTTAGCATTTAATGCTATTTCACTAGTAGCATGATCTACAGCATCTGCCTTTATCATTCCATTAGAATCAATAAAGGTATCATAAATTTCATCAGTTGCTTTTTTAAAACTTTCTTCAGTTATTTCATCACCTGATTGAGCTAATTTATTAAATGCACGATACTTCGCTTCTGTACTAGCTACGACTGATTTAGAAAATCCGTCAAGTGCTGACATAGCATTACCACCAAACCTGAGTATAGGGTCTCTAGCTAAAGCATCTAAATCATCATAAACACTAAGCATCATTAGACCACCATCTTCACCATTCTCTGATGCAGCAAGAGCCCAAGCTCTAAGTCCATCTAAACCTTTAGCTTCTTGAATTGCAATATCATCACGCATTACATAACTAACTTCTTTAGGATTTATAGAAGCTTTTCTAAATACTAGCCTTAAGTGATCTGTTGCTTTTTGTAATGTATCATCTATTGCAAAATGAGCTACCATAGCTTTCTTAGCTTTAGCTAGATCACCATGAGCTACAGCTCCTACAACAGTAGCAGAGCCTTTTCCAAGTAAACCAGTTAAGTTACCTATACCTGCATTGAGAGGTGTTGACATAGCAGATAAAGCAGAATTAAATAGATTACTCCACATAGCTTTATTAATTATAGAAGGTACTTGAGGGTTACCATCATATAAAGCTTTTTTAAAGGTTGCTAAATTATCCCCAGCCCATGAGTGAAGTTTATATAAACTATCTACATTACCATCAGTAAATTCATTTGCTAATAATAATGGCTTAAGAAATGCAGGGTTTTCTCTTGCCGTCTCTTTAAGTGTATCAGACCAAGCTTTAGCTTTAGGTATGATTTCTGTTAGTTTATTGCTAGAGGCAGCTAAGATAGTATCAGCAGTAGAATTAATAATATCTTTATCGCCAGTCTCAACAGCTGCCTTCCAGTCTCTCATATTTGAAAGCATAGTATTTGCTTCAAAATTAGCTAAACCTTTTTCAACTTGTAATACTTCTAAACGGTCTGCCATAGACTCTACAGTTCTTAACACAGAGATACTGTCTTCCATTAATCTAGCACCTTCTGAGAAGTCTGCTACTTGACCAGCTTCAGAAGTTAGTAGATATGCTCTAGCTTTCTGTACATCTAGATCAGCCATTTGAAATTTTAACTGTTTAATAGCTGCATTGAGACCTTTTTTACCTGCGATTCTAATTGCTGAGCCTTCTATAGATCTTTTAAATTCATCAAAAATTCCTATAATATCATCAGTCGAAACTCTAGGATCTAAAATTGTAGCTGCTAATTTCTTACCTGCTTTATCCATCATTTTATCTGAGATTAATTTGTTATTCTTTAATCTCTTACTATAAGGCCCAACTCTTTTAAGATCACCTGCAAGTTCAGATACAAGAGTTCTATTAGATAAGTTCTCTAATTCAATACCTTCCATTCTTGTTGCTGCGTGTACAAGATTCCCTATACGTCCCCAACTAGAATCATAATTATTTTGTATCTGCCAAGCATCTGCTTGTGCTCCCCAAATACCATCAGCATCTTTAGATCTAACTATAGTTTGACCTTCTTCAAATAGATTCCAATCGATGGCAGGCTCACCTTTACTTAAATAGTATTCATTGATAAGATTTAATTCTTTTTCTTTTCTAGCGTAACTTTCTAAAACTGATGCCTCTACTTTATTCTTTGCGACACCATCAAAAGCTCCAGTCAATTCATCTGTCCCTAGATTCTTTATGTCTTTATTTTCAGGTAAAAATTGAGATGCACGTTTTATACTTCTACCACCTTTAAGTAAATAACAAGCGCCTTCTACAACACCAGCAAGTACGTTAAAGATAGCACCTTCTGCTACATTCTTAGCACGTTTTTCACCAGCACTATCGTCTTTAGTTGTAGCCCAACTATCAGGTATCCATTGATAAGTTTTAGGAAAATAATCTTTTAAAATACCGAGGAGATTATCATCGTCTTGGTTTTGTGCTGCTACATAATCAACACCAGCTCCAGTACCTACATCAGCACCGAACCGAGCAAACCATTCAAATGTTTTATTATTACCTAGTTTTTGTAGCCAAGGTGCTGCTTGTCCTGATGCATGTAATTTAGCTCCAGTTTGTAATAATTTAGCTCTAGCTAATAATGAAGGTATTACAAGACCAGAGATGTTACGAAGAGCTTGATATGTATTACTTTCATATTTAGGTAGTTTAGGTAAACCTTCTCCAGGTATTGCACCTTCAGGATCAACTAGAAAGTTAATAGTATCTATAAAAGTATCTGCTACACCAACTAAAGGTGCTGCACTTTCGTACATATTTCGAGCAGTACCTTCAAGTGTATCTTGTAGATAACCTAGAGGTCCAGATCTAAAGCGGGCTTCTTCGCCTCCTGCAGCTGCTCTGTCGTTATAGACTTGATCCATACCACGGATTCCGCCCGTGGGTTGTCCTTCCGTAGAAGGTTGTTGTGTGGTTGATTCAACTGGAACATCCGTAGATGTTTCTGTAATCCCTAAGTTAGTTTTTAACTGTTCATTTTCAGCTAATATTTCTTCTAGAGATCGGGAATCTACATTGGTTTCTTCTTCCATAATTACTTGTTACCTAGTTCTTTGACGGCTATGCCCGCTGGACTGTTAGCAAACTCTTCAGCTTTTCTTTTTAATTCCTCATCTTTTAACCGTTGGTTTTCATCCTGAGCTGCTTTAAGTGTAATAGGATCAGGAACATTTAATGTATTTACAGCATTAAAGAATTGCTGTGTTATTTTTGGAGAATGTAATAAAACTTCAGGACCGTACCATTTAAATAAACTTACTAAATTTGCAGCAAGTTGTTTTTGATTACCTTCACTAGCTTTTACTCTGTTGAATAATTTCTGGAGTATAATCCTATCAGGTGTAGGCATAGTTTTACTAAACTCTTTTATATTATAACGTGCTACTATATCTTTATGATCCTTACTACCTACTAAAGCTCTCAACCCTTTTTCAAGTAAATTACTCATAGGATCACCTTCTCTTTTCTGGATATACATCATATCCTGACTAAGTGTTCCAGTTTCTAACCATGAAAGAAGTTGATTAGTAGAGAATATACCACCTACTTTTTTATGACGCTCTGCTTTATTTGGAGTTTCTTTTACTCTAACATTAAAGTTTTTATCAGCATTAGCACTTAAAGGTGCGTTATGGTTGTACTTGACATCAACACCTGTTTTACCATAATTACCCCAAGTTGGTTCTTCAACATTTCCTGTTAATGCAAATTTACCAGAACCACCTTTAACTCCAAAATCATTTACTTTTTTATAAAGCTCTACAGCTTCAAGATTTTCTTGAGCAATATTAGGGTTTGCTACAAACGTGCCATCAGGCTGATATTGAGCTAATATACGTTTAGCTAAATCTTGTCTTCTAAAAGCAGTGATATCTTGTATGATTAATGTATCTCCACCACTTAATGTACTCTCTGCTTTGTTGAAATTATTCGTAGTTCTTGCTTTAAAAACTGCTCCTTCATGTATACCTTCATCATAAGCAATTTTATTTTGTGGATCTTCCTTCCAAGCTTTAATTCTTTGAGCTTTAACTAAAAGTTCTTCTCTTGCTTGGAAATTAGGTATAGTTTTTATAGCTTCAATCTGTTCGTCCAGTGTACCGTTTCTCTCACTAGTTGCATATTGAGTTATATACCTATTATACTGTACCTGACCTTGGGCAGCAAGATTCTGTGATTCTAGTTTTGTCTTTGTTTTTGGAGATACATGACCCAATAATGGTTGTATAAAATTATCCCAATCTTCTTGAGTTTTAAATGGACTATCTTTTGAATTTAGTTTAGCTAATCCAGAAGCTGCTTCACCTTCATACCTAGCGAGGTTGGTAGCTAAAACAGTATTAGTATGTTCAGTAGCACCTGATTTAATATAGTCCCAAGTTTTTTGATCGAAAAGTTGTTCACCTTTATCACCAGCTGGAAAATCAACTGTGTCACCATCCATCATTAAATCAATAACGTCTGAATAAGTGTCACCATCTTTTAAAACACGATGCAAGAATGCAGCTACTTTTCCTTTATTATTATCATTTGATTTTAATAAAGTTTGTAATACTTCAGTTGCTTTATTTGCCCTTGTCTCTATATTTTCCTGTGATATAGATTGTAATAATTTTACATCATTCTCACCTTTTGCAGTAAGTTGAACCTTACTATATTCAAGTGATGCTAAAGCTCCTTTTGTTGCAGATAGCCTATCTATTTCATCTTTAAAATGAGCTGCTATATAAGAATTATCAAAACCAAGTTTCTTTAATTTAGTTATTATATCATTTTTATAAAAACCTTCAACGTTTCCAGATAATGAGGCTGTGTCATATTTTTTTTGAAGATCACCGTCAGGGTCTTTTTCAAGTCTATAATCTAAGTCCTGTATACTATCACCAAGAGTTTTAGAAGCTAAAAGTCTTCTTAATTTTAGTGAATTACCAGCAGAATTTCGTTCAAGAAGAGATAAAGTTTCGGGATTTAGACCAGCTTTTCTTAATCTCTCTATTACATTAGCACTATCTTTAGCTAAAAAGTTCTCATCATTAATAATTTGTTTTATCTTATCCTGATCTACTTGTGCTATTTGTTCCCATGCTGTTTCAAATTCTTTATCTTTTTGATTTTCTTTTGCTTGCTGTGATTTTGCAATTGTACTGGAAAATCTAGCTAATGCACCTGCAAATTCAAGCCCCTTCGTAATAGGTTCGATACCTAATTCAGCATCTGTTCTTGATTGATCTGCCTCTCTAGCTGCTTTCTGGAAGCGATCCAGCTTCTGCATCTCATCATCATAAGCATTTGTTAAAGCTGGAATCCAATCAGTTGGAGGAGTTGGTTGATAAAAATTCTTTACTGCCATTATACTACCTCCTTAAATTGTACGTCAATGAGATTGTAGTTAACACCAAGGAAACCGTTAGTCATAGTAGACACAGCTTCTGGTATAACTTTCATAACATCATCAGCCATAGCACCTATATATTTCTTAGCGTTACCAATGTAATTAAATTTATATATACCTATACCAGATGGTGATTTACCTAACTTCTTGATGTTTTCTTTTATACGTCTATCACTACTAAATAACAATGAACCACCACCAGTAGCAGGTATAGAAGCTACAGAAGCAAACGTACCAACAAGTGAAGTTCCAATTTGTAATGCTTCCATGAATGATTCAGCACCTACATTCCTACCAACAGGTTTAGGAGGTGCAAGATCTGGATGTTTCATAAACGCTATCTTAGCAAATGAATCCATTTGTTGTGCTCTAGTCTGAGCTGCAGCTTTAGCACCTTCTTTACCTAATGCTATACCAGCATCAGTTAGTTGAGTTGCTAAATCCTGACCTTTCTTAAGGTATGCACCAAGATCAACCGCGCTAATACGATCAGTAGATCTACCTAATTGTCCTGCTGCCTTACGTTGATCACCTGCGTTTTTAGCTAAATACTCTTTCCAATCTTGTTGACTTTGTTTCATGGCAGCGTCAACCATCTGACCATGTTTTTCTTGTATCTCAGTATAAACATTAGCTAACGCTAGGTTACTAGCATCTATACCTTGTTCATATTGTAGATGCTCAACTTGAGTTAAACTCAATTGTTGCATCCAACTGCGTTCTCGTCTAGCGAGTTTATACTTATAGTCTCGTTTTAGCTGCTCATTATGAGCTCTAGCTTTAGCACCTAAGCACACGACAAAATTCTATAAAGGTTAATTGGTTGGGTCCATGTTTGAATTCCCTTAGAAATTTGAACCCTAGGAATTGAAGCAACTTTAAATGTACTTTGTTACGTTTATCTACGATATTCCAAAGTAACTTGTCTTCTTGACGTTCAACATAACGTTTTGCTTCTCTAGCAAAGGTTACGGGATAGTCATGAATAGCGGTTGTACATAACATCCAGATCTGTCCTCCGTCATCTACTCCAGCCATACCTGCAGTCTTGCCGTTAGGCACTACGAAGTATACACAGGAGGGTTTCTGAACAGCATCAATAAGTGCTTCTTTTG
>VTLG01009822.1_pt1 | contig 18315 bp, 33 predicted proteins | sample 4694571 | NCBI WGS metagenome assembly VTLG01 (sample SAMN12604809, study PRJNA352737) | marine metagenome | biome: ENVO:00000447; feature: ENVO:00000209|ENVO:00000569|ENVO:01000036; material: ENVO:00002151; isolation source: viral sequences binned using virsorter ... | reverse complement strand
CTGTAGAAAAATTTAAAAATATATTTCAAGGATTAGATCGAGCACGTGGTGTCACTTATGTTGACAAAAAAGGTGCAGATGGACAAAAGATAAAAGGTAAATCTTTTGTAGCACGTGAATCAGTCACAGAAGAACTCTGGTCAAATCACTTACAAGGTAAAGAACCAAGTTTAGGTATTATTCCAATTACTGATGAAAATAAATGTAGGTGGGGCTGCATTGATATAGATTCATATGCAGGGTTTGATCATAAAAAATTAATTAATAAAATTAAAAGTTTAAAATTACCATTAGTAGTGTTCCGATCTAAATCGGGAGGTGCTCATGTTTTTTTATTTACAGAAGTTCCAGTAGAAGCAAAAATAGTAAGAGATAAACTTTTATCCATTAGTGCTATATTGGGTTATGGGGGAGCAGAAGTTTTTCCAAAACAAATAGAATTAAAGTCAAAAGACGACACAGGAAACTTTTTAAATTTACCATACTTTAATGGTGATAATTCAACAAGATATGCTTTTAAAGAAGATGGTACAGCAGCAAGTTTAGAAGAATTTTATGGGATCTATAATAACGTAAAACAACTAGATGTTGGTTCCATAAAAGTAGAGAGGCCCCAATCAGAATTTTCTGATGGGCCTCCCTGTTTAGAATCATTAACACAAAGTAAGTTAAATGATGGAAGAGATAGAGTTATTTATCAATTCATTCAGTATGCAAAAAGAAAATGGCCAGAAGAATGGTCTAAAAAAATAAATCAATTTAACTACACACATTTTGTAGAACCATTGGAAGATAAAGTTATCCAAGATAAAATAAAATTTCACAGCAAAAAAGATTTAGGGTTTAAATGTAATGAAGAACCAATGTGTAATCATTGTGATAAATCATTATGTAAAACTAGGAAATTTGGAATAGGTGGAGAATCAGTGTTTCCTACTCTGAGTGATTTACAGAAAGTAGAATTAGATGAACCATATTATTGGGTCAATGTAGATGGAGAAAGAATAAAATTAGACACTATTGATTCTTTATTAGAACAAAGACTATTTAGAAGAACTGTTGCGAAACAAATAAATAAAAAACCACCAAGAATTACAATAAAAGAATTTGAAAAATATACAGATATGCTCCTTGCAGGAGTAGAAATTATAAAAGCACCAATTGGATCATCGTTAATTGAACAATTGAAAGATCATTTAGAAGAATACTGCACTAATGATTCAGCAGCAACAACAAATAAAGAAGAAATATTTTTAGGAAACGTATGGACATCAGAAGGTAAACATCATTTTATATTTAATAAATTCTTTCATGGTTATTTACAAAGAAGAAAATGGCCAGAAAAACATCAAACTACACAAGACTTATTAATTCAACATTGTGGTTGCACAGACGATAGAATTTATATTGGTAAGAAAAGACCAAGTGTAATGATAGTAGATGCATTTGAAAAACCAGAAAAAGTTTATCAACAAAAACAACTTAAGCCAAAGGATTCATTTTGAAAACAATTGTATTAGGACCACCAGGAACTGGAAAAACTCACACATTACTTAATAAAGTTGATGATTATTTAAAAGAAACTGATCCAGATAAGGTAGGTTATTTTGCTTTTACTAGAAAAGCAGCAAACGAAGCAAGAGATAGAGCTGTTAAAAAATTTAATTTAACAGAAGATGATCTTCCATATTTTAGAACATTACATTCATTAGCATTTAGACGTTTAGGAATTAATAAAGAAAACGTTATGCAACGTAGACATTATGAAGATTTAGGAAAGAAGATTCAAATACCTATAGATTACAATGATTATGATGATGAAGAAACTGGTTTATTTACTACAAAAAGTGATTATTTAAGAATTATTAATCTTGCAAAATTAAGAAATATTTCATTAGACCAACAATTTAATTTAAAAGAACACACTCAAAAATTAGAATACGATAAACTTATTATTATAGCTAATGAACTAGAAAGATATAAAAAAGAATATGGACTTATAGATTATAACGACATGATATTAGATTTTGTTAAGTCAGATAAATCTCCTAAGTTTGAAGTAGTGTTTGTTGATGAAGCACAAGACTTATCTCGAATGCAATGGGATATGGTTGGTAGTTTTAATACACAAGATTCTTTTATTGCAGGAGATGATGATCAAGCAATATTTAGATGGGCAGGAGCGGATGTAGATTCCTTTATTACACAAAAAGGAAAAATTTTAAATTTAACTCAATCAATGAGAATACCTAGAAAGATTCATGACTATGCTATAAAAATTATAGAAAGAGTCTCCAACCGATTACATAAAGAATGGAAACCAAAATCACATGAAGGAGCAATTAGTAAGTATTGGAATTTTGAAGACATTAATATGAATAAGGGAAATTGGTTAGTATTAACTAGAACAAGATATCAATTAAAAGCTTTAGAAGATATATTAAAAGAAAAAGGATTATATTTTGAAGACAGATTTAATAAGTCTTATGAAAAAAGCATCCAGGAAGCAGCACTCAACTGGGAGTATTTAAGAAGAGGACAATTATTACATTACAAAGATATTATGAATATATCTCAATACATGAGTCCAGCTAATTGGGAAAAAAATAAATTAAAATCATTATCTAAAGAATCATTTTATGGAATAGACCAATTAACAAAAGGACATGGTCTTAACACTAAAAGCACCTGGTATGAATGTTTTGACAATGCTGGCTCAAAAAGAATTACATATATTAGAAAAATGAGAGCTAATGGAGAAGAATTAAACAAAGAACCACGAATTAAATTATCTACTATTCATAGCGTTAAAGGTGGAGAAGAAGATAATGTAATTATATTACCAGATCTTACTATGAATACTCAAAAATCTTATGAAAGAAATCGTGATGATGAAAATAGATTATTCTATGTAGGTGCAACTAGAGCAAAAGAGCATTTACATGTTGTAAGACCTAAAGATGAAAATAAAGCTTTTCCAATGGGGGATGTATGAGCGATATATACAAAAAACAGGTAGGAGGAACCCATTATCAAAGCATGGTCATTCAACCATCAGAATTTATAAATAAAAATAATATTCCGTTTGCCGAAGGAAACGCAATTAAATATTTATGTCGGCATAAACAAAAAAATCAAAAACAAGATTTATTGAAAGCAAAACATTATATTGACATGGCGATCGATAGAGACTATCCTGAAAAAGTGAAAGAAGAAAAAGATTTTTTAGAAGAAGCTGAAAAAGAAAAAAAAGAATTGGAAGAATCTTACAAAGAATCAGTAAGACAAACCAATGAACGTAAACAAAAAGAAAAAAATTCATGGGGAATTATTAAATGATGCAAGTTCCTTTATTTAAACCACAAACAGAATGGCTACCACCAACAGAGTTTCCAGATTTATCTAAACATGATGAGATAGCAATTGACTTAGAGACAAAAGACCCAGATTTAATAAAGATGGGTTCAGGCTCAGTTACTAATAGGGGAGATATTACGGGAGTAGCTGTGGCTGTTAAAGGATGGTCTGGTTACTATCCAATTGCACATGAAGGTGGCGGTAACATGGACCGTAAAAAAGTCTTGAAATGGTTTCAAGGAGTATTATCTACACCAGCAACAAAAATCTTTCACAACGCCATGTATGACGTTTGTTGGATTAGGGCCCTAGGTTTAAGTATTAACGGTAAAATAGTGGACACGATGATCGCATCTGCCCTTGTTGATGAAAATCAAATGCGTTATGACTTAAACAACTGTTCTAAAAGATACACTGGAAAGACAAAGAATGAAACAGATTTATATAACGCTGCACGTGATTGGGGAGTTGACGCCAAGGCAGAAATGTATAAACTACCTGCCATTTATGTTGGCGCATATGCAGAAAAGGATGCTGAACTTACATTAGAACTTTGGCAAGAACTTAAGAAAGAAATTTTACACCAAGATATACAATCTATTTTTGATTTAGAGACTGAACTATTTCCTTGCCTCGTCGATATGCGGTTTTTAGGAGTTCGTGTAGACGTAGAACAAGCTCACAAATTAAAAGAAGAACTACATAGAGAAGAAAAAGAATGCCTATTACAAGTAAAAAAAGAAACCCAAATAGATGTTCAAATATGGGCAGCGAGATCCATTGCGCAAGTTTTTCAAAAACTAAACCTACCCTATGACTCAACCGAAAAAACAAATTCTCCATCATTTACAAAAAACTTTTTACAGAATCACCCCCACCCACTGGTGAAACGAATAGCCCGAGCTCGTGAAATAAATAAAGCCCATACCACATTTATTGATACCATATTGAAACATTCTTACAAGGGCAGAATCCATGCAGAAATTAACCAATTAAGATCAGATAATGGAGGAACAGTAACTGGAAGATTCAGTTATTCAAATCCAAATTTACAGCAAATACCAGCACGGAACAAGGAACTTGGACCACGGATTAGGTCATTATTTTTGCCGGAGGAAGGGCATACATGGGGTTGTTTTGACTATTCTCAACAAGAGCCTAGGTTGGTAGTGCATTATGCAACTTTACAGAATCTCTACGGAGTGGACGAAGTATTGAATGCTTATCATGAGGGAGACGCAGATTTTCATACTATCGTGGCAGACATGGCAGAGATACCTAGATCACAGGCTAAGACTATAAATCTTGGTCTGTTCTATGGTATGGGTAAAAATAAATTACAAGCTGAACTTGGAGTTTCTAAAGATAAAGCAGAAGAATTATTTAGACAGTATCATGGCAAAGTTCCATTTGTTAAACAACTTATGGATGCTGTAATGAGAAGAGCACAAGACTCTGGTAAGATTAGGACTCTACTTGGTAGACTATGTAGATTTCATTTGTGGGAACCAAATCAATTTGGAATTCATAAGGCATTGCCTCACGATCAAGCGCTCATGGAACACGGACCAGGGATTAAAAGAGCTTATACATATAAATCTTTAAATAGATTGATACAAGGATCAGCTGCAGATATGACAAAAAAAGCAATGATAGAATTATATAAGGAAAAAATAATCCCACACATTCAAGTACATGATGAATTAGATATATCAGTTAATAATAATGCAGATAGGATAAAAGAGATAATGGAACATGCAGTTTCTCTTGAAGTTCCTAATAAAGTAGACTATGAATCTGGACCAAACTGGGGTATAATAAAATAAAAACGGAGGGAACTATGGAAATAGTAAACAAAATAATTGCAAAAGTTAAATCCGACAGAAAAGTACAAATCGGTGTAGCTGTTGCTATCGTTATCATTATAGCTGTAATTAGTTAATATATGATACATGGCCTATTTAAATGCAAATATTCCTGTGACCTATGCACAGATCAAAAGAGAATATCTTTATGATCTTAAAGCTCATCATGGAGAAGTGGAAGACTGCATTATCTTTGGCCTGGCATCAATTACAGGGCGTCCTATATTGTTTCATGCAATTATGGAAAATGGTGCTGTCTTCTATAGGCTTCCAATCTCAGCGTTTATACAGAGAGGTTTTAAGCCAGAAGAAGTACCTAGGATGCGACTGGATGAGTTGGAGCTTTGGAATTGTTTTAGTTATTATCCTGCTATTACTTCTTACGACATCTTAGACGGACAATCAGGTAAATTTTTTGGAAAAGATAAAAAATTATATCCTGGCGCGTACTTATTTACTGTTGACTGGGCGCATCCAGAGAGTAATATAGTAGATACAGATCATTCTGAAATTCCGCACGAACATAAGTGCGCACACATACTTGCGTTAGAAAACGGCAATTATGCGGCACAGCCTAACAACAGATTAATATGGGACATACCATCTTTTACAGTTAAAGATGAAATTCCTGATTGGAAAGTGCAAACTTCTGAGTGGAACGTAGAAGACACTCGTAAATGGAAAACAGAAGACACTGACAATTTTTTCTACGAAATTGAGGAGAAAAAAAATGATTAAAAATTTATGGGGCAAGTTTACTAATTGGCTTTTTAGTTGGCAAGAAGAAAAAAAAGACCCACATTTAGAATTATATGAGGATGTTCCTGAGCCAGAAATAAAAGTGGTTTGTGAAAAACATCCAGATACATATAAAAAACAATGTCCTTCTTGTAGAGGAATTGTAAATGGCTAAATGTAAAAATTGTCATTGCAATTGTCATTGCGATGGAGATTTACATACCCATCATTTTGATAATGATATTTGCACTTGTGATGATTGCACATGTAAAAGAACTTATAAAAAACAAAAAGATCATGCGACAGACATGTCTTTTGAGAACGAAATAAAATACGATGGGTAAAAGTATGAATTATTATTTTACAGGCATATTAATTATATTAATCTGTTTACTAACACTAACTAGACCAGCTTATCCTGGTTCAACACAAACAAATACATCAGGTTCTAACACAGCAATTGAAGGTGGGTACACATCAACAGCTACAACTACATATGAATCTGGATCTGAATCTACATCAACAACCAATAATACTACAAACTCAGATATAAGATCCTCACCACCATCAGCATCAGCGCCATCTTATAATTCTATGACACAAGATGTTTGCGCTGTAGGTGTTTCTGCAGGAATACAAACATTTGGTGTTGGAGTTAGCGGTGGAAAACACGTAATAGATAAAAATTGTGAACGATTAAAATTAGCAAGAATTTTAAATGACTTTGGCATGAAAGTAGCAGCAGTTGCAATCCTTTGCCAAGATGAGCGTGTGTTTGAATCAATGATTCAAGCAGGCACTCCGTGTCCAATTGATGGTAAGATTGGTAAAGAAGCTAAAGCATTGTGGTCTAAATATGATCATGAAAGACCTGATTATGATATTTATATAAAACGTATGAAAAAAAGAGAGAAAAAAGAAAAAGAACTGCTTAAAAAAATAGCTCTTGAGGAAAAGAAAAGACTTAAAGAAGAAGCTAAAATGACAAAAGAGTTAGATAAAATAGATAAAGAATTAGAAAAAGAAAAAATTATTTTACCTCCAAAAAAACCAGTAAATTGGGAAGCTCCTAAATGACCTGGTTAATAATATTAATAGGAACCAGTATATATGCGTATTTTGCTATTAACCGTTTTGCTGACAATATTAACCCTTACAACTTCAGCAGAAGAGATAACAACAGGTAATCTACTTCCTAACGCAGGAGATGGGGTAGATTGGAACTCTAGTTCCACAGATCAAATTAATCCTGGTAGCTCTGGTTATGTATCTAACAATGCTACAATGAATGGATTCACAGTTACGTGTCCTACTTCTCAATCAAATTGTGGTTATAAATGGAGTGTAGGCGGTGATTTTGAAGTCACTGGCACTGCAACAATATCTAAAAACGACATTGCTCTAACTAACACTGATCGTACTCAGGACATGTTAGATAATGGCATTACTCTTAATAACTATATAGACATCGCAAACTGTGACCATGAAGCGGGAAACTGTGAAGGCGACACTGGGGCTACTGATTCTCACACAATTACAATTAAAATAAAAGACTCAAGTGGTACTGTATTATCTACTACTACTCAAACAAGAACAGACATAGATGGTTTTAAAGGAAACTGTAATGGTTATCCTACCAATTCTTCAGCAGGATTATCTGCAGCGTGTGGTCAATACAATGATACAGTTGTATATAACAATCCAAATTCTAATAAAGTAGATTGGTCCTGGAGTGGTACTGATAATAACACAGGAACTGCAAGTAGAGGTGGGCCAAATCTTTTAGGTGCTAAACTTACAATGACTTATGATAATACTGTATTAGATACAGAGACATCAACAGCTTTAGACAATGTTGAAGAAGCATTAGAAGACTTACAAGAAGAAGTCTTTGATGACATGGAAGAATTCTATTTTGAAGAAGAATACTTTACTTTTGATGAAGAACCACAATTTGAAATGGAAACAGAAATGGAAACTTTTACATTTGCAGAAGAGTTTGTTGAGGAATTCTTTGATGAAATGTTTATGGAAGATTCATTTTTTATGGACATGGAAGATGAAGGTATGTCATTTGAAGAAGGCCCAATGATTGTATTTGCAGATGAAGAAATGATGGAGGAAATTTATGAAGAATCGAACGAAATTGTTGCAACATTCTTACCGATGGTTTCTGAAGAAGAGGAATTTTCATATGAGGAATCATTCGTCGAGAATGATGGACCCATATTCATGGAACCAACCGAGGACGGAGAAGGTTTTACTACAGGAACATTCCAAGAAGAAGAATTAATGGAAGAAGAACCACCTATGATGACTGAAACATTTGAAGAAGAAGAAATGATAGAAGAAGAACCTGAAATGGCTGAAACATTTGAAGAAGAAGAAATGACAGAAGAGCCTACTGAAATGGCTGAAGAAGAAGTAATGGAGGAAGAAAATACTGAAATGGCTGAAGAAGAAGTTATTGAAGAAGAGCCTACGGAGATGGTAGAAGCAACTAATGAAGAAGAAGAAGAAATTAAAGAAGAGAAATCTGATAGCAAGGCTCCTAAGAAGTCCACTGTTCAGAGCAAGAAGCTTACCGAACAAAAAAAGATACAACAGAAAAAAGCTATCGTTAAAAATCTTGCTAAAATAATGGATAAAGTTGACAAAGATATTAAAGATATATCAAAAAATTTAGCTGTTAAAAATATTATAAAAATGGAAGCTATGACAAGTGAACAAGCATCCCTGAATGCATACCAAAATACAGTATTTTATAAGCCAAAAAACATTTATTTAGACCAATTAAATATCTTTGATAATAGGCAAATATACCCAAATACTAATCTTGCAAGTTATATCCAAAATGATAAGATAGATATCAAAGCTAAAAAACTTAATGAAATAAAAATTAAGAAACAAAGGCTTTTAATGGAATTGAAGGAGTTAAAAGATGAATGAAAAACGTGGTCCAGCAGCAGAAAAAAAGAGAAAAGCGCAAATGGATCAAAGATATCAAAATATTATAAGACGATTTGGTAGTATAGAAGCTTATGAACAAGCACGCCAAGAGGGTAAATTTTATAAACCACCACCACCAATTGTAGAAAAACCTAAAATAAAAAAAGGATATAAAGGTGGCGGTATGGCAGGCATGAGAAGATTTAATAGAGGTGGAAAAGTCTAATGAAAAATCTTAAAGACCAACTCGCGGGAATAGCAGCTTTAGTTGCAGCAATAGTTGCAATTGGTGGTGGTTTCGTTAAGTATGGAGAAATCACAACAAAGCTAGCTGAAATAGAAGGTAGATCAACTACAGATTATTCAGCGCAAATAGCAGTATTAGAAGAAAAAGTTGCTGCACTAGAAAATGTAGATACTTCACACGAACATCCAGTTGATCATTCACATACTAAAACATTAGTTAATGAAAAAGAAATTGAATTATTAAAAGTTCAAATAGAAGAAATTAAGGTTTCTACATCAAACCCGTTATCTCAATAAAATGAAAAAAATACTATTTATAATAGCGTTATTCGCTTTAAGTTCATGTGCAATTGGTCCTAAATGCACATACACGCAAGAAGGAACAAAAATTTCATCTTGGTTATGGTTTTATAAAGATAAACCAGTTGACCTAGATAAAATGAACTGTAATTAATGTTTGGAGATATTAATTTAAAGGCTGAAATAGTAAATGGGACATGCCCTACTTGCAGCCAGAATACTCTTTTAGTATCTCTCACACCAGAACTTTACAGATGCATTACATGTGGTGCCGATTTAAAACAACACATTAATGGTAAAATTTCATACATTCCACACGTAAACAGTGCAAAAGATATAAAATTAGAAGTAAATACTAATGGGTAAAGCACCAAAATGGGGTGTAAATACCTATAAAAGAGATAAACCTAGAAAAAGACCTGGAAGACACAAAAAACGTAGAAATAAACACGAAAAAAGAATGGGAAAATATCGTGGAAAAGGTAGAAAAAGACGTTGACAAACGTCCCTAGATATCCTATATAGTAGTTATGGCTCCTGGGTATGAGCCTTAATAAGAACTGCCCATAAGAAAGGAAATATGAAAAAACTAACAATAACAAGTAAAGATATAAGTCCTAAACAGTGGTCTGTATTACTTCTTGAATTGAATATGATAAAAGAACAATGGAAATCATATGCTAAATTAGAAATACAAACATCAGGATTTAATAAAGTAATAGCGTGGGGTAAAAAAAGATATGACACAAGAGAAAATAAACAAAATAGCAAATCTGTGGGAAAAAACCAAAGACCCAAAGTATAAAGATTTGTGGTACAAATTAATAAAGGAGTTTGCAGATGGATCTAATAATATTGAACGAAGGACTGTATCAACTGCTTCCAGTGACAAAAAAGATAATGGAAGGAATCGTCCTAACAGCTGATGTAGATTGTTTTAATTTATGTGATATTTTAAGAATACATTTAACTAATTATGTAGAATCAATAAATGTGCATATTATGAAAGATAGTAGTGGAACTATGATTGGTTGTATATGCAAATAGAATTGAAAAGGACCGGCGTCCAAATAATGCCTCGCGCTATTCCCTGTACGTCAAGCTGTGACCCCCGCTATGGTAGGGGTAGCCTCGGAGCCTTTGCTCTTATAGTAGTACGTGCACGGAGGCTATAAGAGTTATTATGAAAATATTAACACATCCAGATACATTTTTAAGAGGACCAACTCAAGAAGTAGAATTTCCATTAAGTGAAGAAAACAATATTATATTAAATAATATGATTAAAATTATGTACCAAGCTAATGGTATTGGTCTAGCTGCTAATCAAGTGGGTTATAATAGACGTATGTTTGTAATGGATGTAAGTAATGAAAGAGATAATCCTCAAGTATTTATTAATCCAATTATTACATCTAAAAATAATAAAAAAATGAATGACATTGAAGGGTGTTTATCTCGTCCTGCTGAAGAGGTTAGGGTAAAAAGATCTATAACTGTTGATTTAGAATGGACATGTCGCCACGGTAAACTTCAACAAAAAACTTTTAGTTATCTACCTAGCAGGGTGGTACAACACGAAATGGACCATTTAAATGGAAAACTAATCACGGATCATGGACCTATCCTAAAGAGAGAGTGATAGGATAGGTATTAAAGGTAAGAAACTTCGCTTACCACAATTCTGCCATATTGTCAATTATGTTTTAGAACCAGGTTCTTTTGGTTGATAACAAAAAAACTTTATAATAGTACCATATTCGTTAATATCTTCAGGCCCAATTTCTTTGGCTTTTCTTATAGATTCTTCATAGCCTTCTATCATACATTCATAGTGACTATTAAATTTTTCAGGCCATTCGTATGGTGGTAAACAGGTATTATATACACTAGAACAAATTATTAAACCTAATATAAATTTCATCTTGACAAACCTTATTTTAATCCTATATAGTCATCAGAAATAAATGAAAGGAACTATGACCGATATAACTAAATATAGAAACGTTTCGTTAACGCACGAAACATACAAGACATTGATTGCTTTGTCCAAAGTTTTATTACCAGATGCAAAATTATCTATTAGTAAGACTGTGGAATCATTAGCAAATGAGAAAGCTAAAAAGTTAAATGGCAAAATTAAAAATAAGTAAAGTACACAAAGCTATTTGCCCTATATGTAATGGCAATGGCTTTGTTAAAATAATAAAAGAGGACAGGGAGCCACACATTCACCAATGTTGGGAATGTGAATCTGAGGGAGAGTTTTATGTACATGAATCCGAAATATCTGAATATGATGATGTTGATAACAATGATCGTAATACTGACAAGCTCTTGCACTAGAGATTTTGACCTAAATCCCTGGACGACAATAGTGAAAGAAGTAATAATAAATGGAAATTAGCGCTGCAGCATACATCGCTGGATTGTTTGATGGCGAAGGATGTGTAACTTATTCTAAGACACCTAAGAAAAGGAAAGGTAAAAAGAAAGATTATAGAACTTGGAATATTAGAATGGAAATATCTATGACTGATGAATCAACTATTAGATACGTTCATGATGTATTAAAAGTTGGAACTGTAACCATTCGTAAGCCAATTAAATCTTGGATTGGTAAGAAAACACAATGGCGTTGGCGTTGTAGCCATAGAGATGCTTATTTTGTTGCAAAAGTATTGTGGCCTTTTACACAAACAAAGTTGCATAAGATAGAACAAATTATAGACCACTACGATCCTAAAATTTTTGATGGTAATGTAGTGAGTTTATCAGAATATAAAAACTATATGGGATTAGAATGAACCAAGTAAAATATGGAAAGTAAAAAAAATTTTGATGAAATTTCTAAAAAAAGAGTAATGGAAGGCAAAGATCCTTTTATGATAGAATGGAAGAAAGAATGGGAAGATATGCCAGAGTTTGAAATGGAAGATTTGTCTTCCTTTAGAAAGATTATAGTTCACTTTAGGAATCAAGAAGATATCGACAAGTTTGCTGAACTCATTGGTCAAAAGATAACCAAGGCTCCAAGTATCTGGTATCCAGAATGGAAGAAGAGGAGATATGCTGACAAGCGGTACGTTGATGAATCCTAAACATCCAGTCTATATAATATCCAAAGGAAGATGGGATAGTCGACATACGAGCAAGGCTCTTGAGAAAATGAATATGCCTTATTCTATTGTGGTTGAAGATTATGAGTACGAGCAATACGCAAGGTTCATTGACAAGGGTAAAATATTAATACTACCTAAAAAATACATCGAGGAGTATGACTCATGCACCACGGACCAAGGAACTGGTTCTGGTCCTGCAAGAAATTTCTGCTGGGAACACGCACTAGAAAATGGTGCCACAAGTCATTGGTTGTTAGATGATAATATAAAAGCATTTGGTAGAATAAATAGAAATTTATATATACATGTAACTTCAGGAACTATATTCAAAGCTGCAGAAGATTTTATAGAAAGATATGAAAACGTTGCACTCGCTGGATTTAATTATGATTTTCTAGCTAAAGCTAAAACAAAACTACCAGCATTTGTAACAAATACTAGAATCTATTCTTGTTTATTAATTAGAAATGACATACCCTATCGCTGGCGTGCAAAGTATAATGAAGACACAGATTTATCTATTAGAGTTTTAAAAGATGGTTGGTGCACTATACAATTTAATGCATTTATACAAGAAAAGGCTACCACACAGACTATGAAGGGTGGTAACACGGATGAGTTATATAAAAATGGTACGTTAGATAAATCTAAAATGTTAGCAAAACTCCATCCAGATGTAGCTGAAGTTGTTTGGAAGTTTAATCGTTGGCACCACAAGGTAGATTATAAACCATTTAAAAAAAATAAATTAAAAAAGAAAAAGGGATTAAAAATTAAAAAAGGAATTAATAATTACGGAATGAAAGTAGTGAAGATATGATGTCAGAAGAAGATATAAAGGAATTTCATGATTTAGAAAAACAGATACGAGGTATAAAAAAAGCTAATAAATTCAAATATATACAAGGAAAACAGATTACAGATGAAGAATCTGGACATCGAATTTATGATATCGTTGGCTATAGACTTCCAAGTGTAACTACGATATTAGGGCGTACCAAAAATCAACAATTTTTAAAAGATTGGAAGGCTAAAGTTGGAGAAAAAGAAGCAGAACGAATCAAGAATTTATCTAGCAGGCGGGGAACTGCCATGCACAAATTCTTGGAAACTCATATCACAGGAGTTGGCTACGATGATCTTACAGAGATCGGACAGGCGGCGAAGCCCATGGCCGAAAAAATTATTGAAGTGGGTCTTACACCAATTTCGGAATACTATGGCTCAGAAGTTATGTTACACTATCCTGGGTTATACGCTGGCAGTACTGACTTGGTATGTAATCATAACGGTTTAGATACTATTATCGATTTTAAACAAGCGAATCGCCCTAAAAAGCAAGAATGGATAGATGACTATTTCTTACAAATTGCTGCATATGCCATGGCTCATGACTATGTTTATAAATCTAAAATTGAACAGGGTGTAATAATGATATGTACGCCAGATTTATATTATCAAGAATTCAAGATACAAGGGGCCGAATTAAGGGAATGGAAGCACAAATTCTTAAAAAGACTAGATATGTACAATGAATTGATTCATGACGAAAAAGAGCAGGCCAACGTTCAGATAGACGTCGATGCCTTCAATGGGGCGTAAATATGTCCTAAATGTGGCAAAAAAGAGGCAGTAGACACCATATAAGAGATGTACAGAATAATTTTGAATTGAAAAAAAAAAACATGAAAAAAAACTGTCTTTTTGTCCAAATGAGCTATTATCGTTGGTATATATAGCTAAAGTGTAGACAGAATGTTGGACAGAATTACTTTCATAGACAGAATTATTTTGTCCATTAGCAGTGCCTATCGCGCGCGCGAAAAGCGTTTTTTTATTTCAAAATTATCTGTATAATCCCTTATATGATTTGGGATCTGGTAATTAGTATGATGACAGAAGAAGAATTTTGGGATAAGTTCCAAAAGAAACACAATTCGAAATATTATGCCGAGAAAAACAAAAAGAAAAATAAGTTTAAATCAAAACGCAAAAGACAATATTCCATATTTAAAAGTAAGAGTTGAGTGGATCGATATAATATCTGATTCAGGCTGGGCCGATGAGAAAGGTTTCAACAAGATGAGGTTAGCTTCACCTGTTAATGAAGGTTGGTTATATAACAAAGATAAATATGCTATTAAGTTGTTTGCGTCTTATGATCGGGAAGAGGATGGTTCTCTAACTTTTGGGGATCGGACGATGATTCCTCTTTCTTGTGTGAAGAAGATTCAGAAACTTCAATAGCTTCACCTTCTACTTGCTTTGCATTTAGAATAGGTGCATAGTCTTCTAATATCTTTTTCATTTTTGCTTCTAATTGTTCTTCAGACATTTCTTCTAGCTTCCCAGTTTTTATTATTTTCCTATCTATATATAATCCTGCGGCCATTCCACGATTTTTTTCTGCGTTTGTTGCAGCGGAGAATGCCCCCTTCTTCAAAGCAGCTTCTCTAATTTGGCCTAATTCTGCCACATGTTTGTCGTAAGTGACTTCATATTTTTTAAGTTTTTCTTCTCTTAATTCACCTATGTATTGAACAACTAGTGGAGACAACCTAGGGTTTTGTAGTTCTGATGCCTCAACTTTGGCTCTTTTTGAACTATATCCTGCCGCAATTGCTGCGTCACTGCCTGTAGTTCTACCTTCGTTAAATACTAAATACTCTGCAAATCTTTTTTGCATTTCTGTCAATCTTTTTGGTAATCCCATGGTTGACAATTTAAGGTAACTGTCCTATATTGTCAATATGAAAGATGATCGAGGAGAATTGGATTTAACCAAACAAATAGAAAAACTTCAGAAAAAAGTTGGAGAACTTGAAGGTGAATTATCTATTGTCAAAGGTATTGGGATGAATTCTCCTGAAATGAAAGAGGCAAATAAAACTATAGTTACGTTAAGACAACGTATTAATGAATTGATGGCTATTAATAAATCGCATCAACAATTAATGGGTAAACAAATAGTTGAGAATGAAGAGTTGAAGAAGGATAACAAAGCTTTAGCTAAACAGATAGATGATTATTTTCATGTGCGTATGACAAACACACGTAACTCAGGAATGTAATGTTAGTTAAAGATCTACAACAATTCTTAGGTAGTTTTACCGACAAGCTTAAGGGTAATGCAATTAGTCATGCTAAGATATATGTTGAGAAGAATGGATATTTAGAAGAGATTAAGAGAATGGAAGTGCAAGAGCATACAATCATAGGGCAGCCTGGATTGAGGTTGGTGCTAAAGACACATAAAGACCAAAAATTAAAATTAGATGATAAATTAATTAAACCGTATTAAGGAGGAAAAATGGAAATAACAAATGAACAGAGAAAAATGCTTTTAGAATATTTACAGAGAAGACCATTCAATGAAGTATATGTTTTGATTGCTATGTTGACGTCTCTAAAGCCTAAATCTAATGGCAAACAGAATGACAAAGTTACCTCTAAAAATTAGTGGGTGCAGAGCAAAAATTATATCAAAAACTTAAGAAAGCTACACCAAATATTATCTGGAATAGGGTTGAAAACCTTAGCATTATTGGCATGCCTGATCTATTGGGTTATAATGCTAATGGCCACTTTTTTACTGTTGAACTAAAAGTAACCAAGAGTAAAAAAATTAAATTTTCACCACACCAAATTGCCTTCCACGTAACACATCCTAAGAATAGTTTTATCTTGGTCGAGACCCTCGATCCAAGGTCCGGGAATCGTTTTCAATTGTACCCAGGCTCAGGGATCTTGGCGCTACAAGCAACCGGCCGGGATCTTGAACCGTTCTGCTTGGGGCTTGAAACTTGCCGGGATTTTTTTTATTCGCTTGGAGCTTGAGGCTTGGAGCTTGACGCTTGGAGCTTGGCACTTGCCGGCCGGGGTTCTTGTTGCTTGACGCTTGGAGCTTGAGGCTTGTCGCTTGCAGCTTGGAGCTTTTTCCTCTCCGCGCGAAGCGCGGCATAATATTTTGGGTGGTACCAGATCATTACTCACCATACATTTCTTGGCAGTAGTCATCAAGGCCAATGTTGTCCTGGAATGCCCAGGTACATTTGTCATCAGCCCAGTATCCTTCTACTTCGTTCGTCCAGGTGTTGACCCATATGTTTGGGCCACCTCCTGCCACCATCAGCTGGGCGCCCATGTATTTCTTATCGCCCCCAACTAAATAACGTATATCGTATACGTCTTCCATCCACTTACTGGCATCCTCTTTGCCAGCAGTGATATCCATCGCAATGGATCTGCACATCCTGCGAAGCTTCTCCTCGCATGTCTCTTCTTTTCTTTTAGCTGTCATAATTATTCCTTTCTATTTTTATTTTACTTTTTAATTGTGGCATCATTAAGGCCGGCCGGGGCTTGGTGCTTGCTGCTTGAAGCTTGCGGCTTCAAATATGTAAATTTAATTTTAATACTTTTAAAAAACTCTTCACAGCTGGCCAGGTAAGCTTGCGGCAGCTCTGAGTGCGGCCGCAAGAAATAATGTGTTAAATCGTTATGTTTTATTCTCTTCATCTTTTTCTTCTTTAAGAAAGATCTTCTCTAATTCCTTCAATACTTCAGGATCTTCCAGCTTGTCCCAGTTGATTGCTTTGTTAAAGCCAAATGGGTCTTTATCTTTTTTATTCATAATTATTCCTTTCTAAATTCATCCTACCATCTCTAGGACAGGCTGTCAAGCGCTTGCTGCTTGAAGCTTGCCGGCCCGGTTAAAAATTTCATATTAACCCATATGCATTTACTTAAGAATGCATATGAGCAAAACCTGGCGCAATGTATAGGCCGGCCGCAGAGCGCTGATTTTTCTCATTCCTGATCCCTGATCCATGCTCTTCACAGCGTGGTCGCTAGCACCTTGCCACTAATAACATGGATCAGGGATCAGCAGTAGGTTAGAAATGTTGACAACAAATCCTAACTTAGCATCTTTTTTTGACACGCTACTGTCTGATCCCAGATCAGTACTAGTGGCTCAGAGAGGGCAAGCACTCATCTAGAATTATCTTGTCATACCGTTCGGTATCACGCTCTCAGATATAGCCCAGAAATGTCCAGGCGCCCTTAACTAGTTCTGATCCCAGATCCATGGCTCCGCAGTCATGACATAAAGTACAGCAACACCATGGATCAGGGATCAGTTCTGATTGTCACTCGTATTCAGGTAGAATTTAAGATTCAACCAGAAGTTGTCCCAACTTAATTATTATCGGTTAACTCTTTAATGACATATAATTAAGTTAATCAAATATAATGCTTGACAATCCTATTGTCAAGTGTTAATTTTAAATTATGCAAACAAACAGAAAGGCAAATATGAAACTAGCAGAAACAACAATGGAAAGTGGTTTTTCATTTCAACAAGAACTACTTTTACAAGCACTTGAAAGACAAGCATTAACTGGAAGATTAATGACTAATCCAAGAGTTACCGGATTTTCTTCTTTCACTAAAGCTGTGCTTAATTTTATCAATGATAAAAAAGCACCAAAGACTTGTAATAGATTATACAAATATCTTTTAAATAATGGATATTATGATAAGATTGAAACAAGACTAAATACTTACAGAAAGGAAAAAAATGAGTAGAATAAGACTAAACCAAGAGTATAGAAATAAAATCGCAAATCGTATGCGTGTACACTTGGAACAAGAGCCAACAACAGAAAAACAAAAGTATGATGAACTCAAAGCAGATCAAATTGAGTTAAATGACAATGCGTGGAATATTGCAGAAA
>VTLG01007160.1_pt1 | contig 18315 bp, 8 predicted proteins | sample 4694571 | NCBI WGS metagenome assembly VTLG01 (sample SAMN12604809, study PRJNA352737) | marine metagenome | biome: ENVO:00000447; feature: ENVO:00000209|ENVO:00000569|ENVO:01000036; material: ENVO:00002151; isolation source: viral sequences binned using virsorter ... | reverse complement strand
AAGGCCCTTACGAGGATACCCTTACTGCCGCACGTGTGGCGACGATACGCTAAAATAAAAACTAAATATTTCTAAAACGTTTTAGAGTCGTAAATAATACAACTCTTATCAATGGCACAAACCGTAACTACCCAAACCGCGTTAGGTAGAATTAATCTATCTACCGGTACAGGTTATGATGGCGCCGCCGATAAGTATGCTCTGTATCTGAAACTATTTTCAGGAGAGCTATTTAAAGGCTTCCAGCATAACACAATTGCTCGTGATCTAGTCACGAAGCGTACGCTCAAGTCAGGTAAGAGTCTACAGTTCATCTACACTGGACGCATGGGAGCTTCATTCCATACTCCAGGCCAGCCCATACTGGGTACAGGCGATCCACCAGTAGCTGAGAAGACCATCAATGTTGATGATCTGCTCATCTCTAGTGCATTCGTATATGACCTTGATGAGACTCTTGCTCACTATGAGCTCAGAGGAGAAATCTCCAAAAAGATCGGCTATGCTCTAGCCGAGAAATATGATCGCCTAATCTTTAGGGCGCTCACACGTGGTGCACGTAAAGCACACCCAATCTCAGCTTCCGGTAAAGTTGAGCCAGGTGGATCCCAGATCCAGGTTGGTTCAGGCTCCGGCGCTGCTTCTGATGCTCTTGCTCATGACAAGATTGTAGCTGCCTTCTTTGAAGCTGCTGCAGTTCTAGATGAGAAGGGAGTTTCAGGTGACGGGCGTGTAGCCGTACTATCCCCACGTCAATATTATGCACTGATTGAGAACGTAACATCTAATGCTTTGATCAACAGAGATGAGCAAGGTGACGGACTCCAGTCAGGCTCCGGTGTTCTATCGATTGCTGGTATCAAGATCTACAAGTCTATGAACATTCCGTTCCAGGCTAAGTATGGTTCTGCTTCTACAATTGATAATGCTGGTTCATTCGTTGGTGCTGCAACTGAAGACGCACGTAGTTCTGTCTCAGGTATCAACAATGAGTATGGTAATGCAACATCCTTCGCCAAGTCCTGTGGACTTATCTTCCAGAAAGAAGGCGCAGGTGTAGTTGAGACAATTGGACCACAAGTTCAAGTAACGAGTGGTGATGTGTCTGTGATTTACCAGGGTGATGTCATTCTGGGACGTCTCGCAATGGGAGCCGATTATCTTAATCCGGCTGCTTGTGTTGAGCTTCACACAACTAACTCACCAGACGCTGCATTCTAACTTATATACCTTTAACCAACATACAGGGGAGTTCTCACGCTCCCCTTTTTTCTTATGCCAACTCCAAGTTACGCTAAATCTACAGAATTGGATGCTGTAAATGCTATCCTCATGAGTGTCGGAGAGTCTCCAGTTAACACCCTTACAACTCAAAGCCCCGAAGTGGCTATTGCACAGAGTACCTTACGACAAGTTGTGAGAGAAGTACAATCTGAGGGTTGGGTATTCAATACTGAATATGAAGTAGAGTTCACTCCAGACACTAATGACCAAGTAGTAGTATCCGATGCTGTGTTACAAATCGACACGAATCGTTACAAGCACTACGATAATTATGATGTAATAATTAGAGCAGAGACTGTAGGTTCTACTACAACTAGAAAACTATATGACCGTTACACCCACTCAAATGAATTTCCAGACGAGTCAACTATCTATGCAGATGTAGTGTGGATGTATTCGTTTGAAGATATGCCTCAACCATTTAAAGATTATTGTACAGCTAAAGCTACTCGTATAGCTAACACACGTATGGTTAATGACCCACAAATGGCTCAAGTATTCCAACAAGACGAGACTGTTTCACGGGCTCTTGCTATTGAATATGACACACGTCAAGCTGATTATAATGTCTTTACTAATGCTAGATTGAGACAACCTTACACCGGATATAAACCTTATTCAGTCATAGGCAGATAATGGCAGCTATTAATCAACGGATTCCTAACTTCTTAGGAGGCGTATCACAACAACCAGATTTTATTAAATTCCCTGGACAACTAAGAACATGTCATAACGCCTATCCAGATGTTACTTTTGGTTTACAGAAGCGAGCTCCTGGAGAATACGTTGGTAAGCTTACTAATGCTACTGATGGAGGTGAATGGTTTGAAATTTTAAGGGATGGTGACGAGAGATATTTAATTCAAATTACATCTGGTAACTCACCTACTATTAAAGTATGGGACTTAGCAGACGGGACACAGAAAACAGTTAACTTCACAGGTGGAGCTTCTAGTGATTTCAGTTATTTAATTAAAACTGGTACTCCAGAAGAGAACAAACCTTATGGCAAGCTGACTATTAATGACTATACAATCATTACTAATCCAGCTAAAACTGTTGCTAAAGCTCGAACCACTCCAACCTTTGGGAATAACTATGCTTTTGTCACTCTTAATGAGATTGCTTATAACACAGAATATGTGGTGGCTCTTGGTACCACTAATCTTACTTCTACCACTAAGCGTAGAATTGAATCTCTTGAGGTAGTCAAAGCTATAGGCTCTGGAGGTAATAGTATAACTACCTGGGAATGGCACACAAGTGATAACAGTGGTACCCAAGGTGGAGGCGGTGATAATTTTATTGGAATTGATTCATCTACTCCTAGTGGAGAAGGTTCAGCTACCTGGCAGACCTCCTCACCAAGATCAGTTTACACAGGTAAAGAAGAGTATACGGGTACCACAGCAGGAGATGCTTGGGAAGACGTTAAGTTCACAGTTTCTGTAAACGCAACTCACTTTGTAAACCACTACGATTCTAATAACCCTAACTATGATACTCAGTACACAGCTACTGTAGTACTTCAAGATAGCGGTAAGGATGTAGGTACTGGCTGGGCTAACTTATATAAAGTAGTTAATGTTAACGGTCAAAACTGGCTTGTAACTATTAAATCAGTTAGTGAATATCAGTCATATACAGACTCCAATGCAGCTGTATATAGAACTGTTAAGAATATTAAAAAAGGTGAAATAACTAAGGACATTGTTCTTGGTAATATTAAAAAAGCAATTGAGGATAAGTATCATGGTGTCGGGAATAATACAGTCAGTGTTAGTGTCGCTGGCAATGGTCTTTATATTTCGGCAAATTACGCTTTCAATACTATTGGCGTTAGAGGAGGACTCACAGGAGACTCCTTAGAAGCTTTCACAGATAAAGCACAGAATATATCTAAACTACCAGGAACCTGTAAGGATGGATATATTGTTAAAGTATCTAATACAGAAGATGCTACATCAGATGATTACTATGTAAAATTCATTACTGATGCTACTAATGGTATAGGTGCTGGTATCTGGGAAGAAACAGTTGCGCCTGATATTGACTATGGATTTAACTACACTACAATGCCACATGCTCTGATTAATAACAGAGATGATACATTTACGTGGAGTGCTTTATCATGGGCAGATAGTAATAATAATAATGTAAATGATTACACAGCTGTAGGAGATAACTACTGGGTAGATAGGACGTGTGGAGATGATAACACTAATCCTATGCCTACATTTGTGGGCAAAAAAATTACACAGCTTTTCTTCGTTCGAAATCGCCTAGGGCTCCTAGCAGGAGAGCAAGTTATCATATCTCAGCCTGCAGACTATTTTAACTTCTTTGTTGGTTCTGCTATCGCAGCATCAGATTCTGACCCTATTGACATGGGTGCGTCAGATGTTAAGCCTGCTATTCTAAACTATGCATTACCTATGCAGAAGGGTGTGATGCTATTTAGTGAAGCAGCTCAATTCATGTTATTTACTGAATCAGAGAACTTCAGTCCTAAGACTGCACAGCTTAAAAAGTTATCTTCTTACGAATCTACTGCAGACTTCTCGCCTGCTGATACAGGTACTGCAGTGATGTTTGCATCAAACTCATCATCATTCAGTAAAGTCTTTGAACTTATACTTGTAGGAGAGAATCAACCTCCTAAAGTTATTGAACAAACAAGGGTTATACCTGAATTTATACCAAATGATATCAATAGAATTACTAATTCAGCTCAAGCTGGAGTAGTGACATTTGGTAAACTAGGTTCTACTGACCTTTATCATTATAAATATTTCGACGGTGGACAACAGCGAGAACAATCAGCATGGTTCAGTTGGACTTTGCAGGGCACTCTGGTTCATCAGCTATATAGTTCTGGTAACTTCTATAGTGTTACTAAACAAGGATCTGACTTTGTTCTACAACGTTACGAATTAGTTGTTGATACTACATCAGAACGGGCTTATAAAATAGGCTTAGGTACCGTAGGAAGTCCTACAAATATAGCTAGACGCTTTGAAGCATCCGTAGATAATATGTGTGTCTACAAAGAAAACGCACAAACAGGAAACCCTGATGCTAATCATACTACTACTGGTTTATCTATAGCTTATTCAGGAGGTAATAGTATAGTAACACTACCATATACTGTGTTACCTGCTAATGACCCATCTAACATACAGCTTATAGAATTACTAGATGGTATGGTTAGAGTCCCTGATAGCGCCTCTGGTGCTACTGTAACCTTTAATGGTGTTGACTTAAGACAGCATAAAGAATCTACTAATACCGACCAGTTTGGCTGGGCTATAGGATACAAGTATACAACTGAAGTAGCTCTACCTACATACTACTTAGCTAAAGATAGAGGTCAGTATGATGTAAATGCTGATTTAAGAATACACAGACTTAACTTTGATCTAGGTGTTTCTGGTCCTATGGAATTCCATGTTGCAGATACTATTAGAAACAAAGATAATACAGATGGAGAGACATGGAAGGATTATGTACACTATGAATCAGGTGTTACTACTGACCTTAGTAAGCTAAGTAATGTACCATCTGCTTTATATAAAAATATAAGTGTTCCTATTTATAAAAAGAATAATAAACACGATATAACCGTTAAAATTCCAGCCCCCTTTACCGCTACCATAGTCTCTGCAAGTTGGGACGGTAGTTATAATACCCGAAGACATGCACGACAGTAAGTACATTCAAACATGCACCCCTCAACTCGCTCTTGAGGTAGGAGAGAATCTCCGAAGAGAAGATAAAAGAGAAGTAGAACAGACTATGGGACTGTACGCACCAGTAGCAGTCCTACAGTCCTACTATAACTCTGCCTTTTCTGTATATTTCACTTCACCACACGGCAAGGCTGTCGGAGTGGCAGGTGTGACACCAGGTAATATTATCTGGATGTTATGCACAGATGAAGGAGATAATCATCCACACACATTCGTGAGAGAAGCTAAACGTTGGATCAACAGCTTAGCTAATCCCTACCTTTATAACCATGTTGACATGAGAAATGAATCACACATTAAGTTGCTGAAGCTTCTTAAGTTTAAATTCATTAATTACTATGTCCAAAATGGTGTCCCCCTTATAACATTTATAAAACCATGTGCAGTGTAGGACTAGCAATAGGTGGTATCCAAGCAGTTGGTGGTATAATGCAGGCTCAGGGCCAGTATAATGCCCAAAAAGCAGCAGTCGATAGACAGAATCAGATTGCTAAGCAACAGTATGATGACCAACTAAGAATACAAAAACAAAAATCGGACGCTCAGAAAGATAAACATGACGCTGAACTTAAAGCTCATGCTCAAGCTGTTAATGATTTTAATAAACAATTAGAATTAAATCAGATTGAGACTAATAGAGCTATGTCTATTGTCAATCAAAAGAAAAAAGAGAAGGCAACTAAAGTCGCTTTTGAACAACAGTCACAAGTAATTAAAGCTATACAAGCTTCAGGTAAGATGTTATCTACAGGTAATGCTGGTCAATCATTCTTACTGCAAATGGGTCAACATGAGCGTGAATTAGGTATGATGCAAGCTCAGTTGGAACAATCACTATTTGATTCTGATAAAACAGCAGCTCTTGAAAGTGCTGGAGTAGTACATCAGCAGTATAATAGAGACGCTTCAGCTTATAATAATCTACCAGGAATGCCAGGAGCACCTCCTGCTGTATTACTACCTTATAAACCTATAATGGCTTCAGGACCAAGCAAGATGGCACTCATGGGTGCTATGGTTGGAGCTGTTGCAGGTGGCGCAGGAGCAGGACTTAAAGCACAAGCCAATTACGACGAAATCACTAGTGATATACGACTAAAAGAGAATATAATTAAAGTTGGCAAAGCACTATCTGGCTTAAACATTTACGAATGGAATTATAAGTCAGCACCTAATTCACGTTACCGTGGCGTCATGGCTCAGGAAGTTTCTATGAAATTCCCTGAAGCTGTTAAATTAGAATCAGATGGTTTCCTTAGTGTTATCTATGATTTAATTGACGTAAACATGGAACTTATAACATAAGAATACGTTCTTAAATTATGGAAAATCTTTATTCAGGAAGAACTAATCTCTCTACCAACTTAAAGCCATTACAAGTATCTACGGATGCCAAGGCTAAGCTTGAAGAGATTGATGATAAGTTCAATAAAGTGACTCGTCAAATAAGTGATGACGAGCAAAGGCGTGCTAAGCGTATTGGTAATTGGAATGCTGTAAAAGCTACTAATTACCAAACTGCTATGACCAACCTAAGACTATGGGACAAAGCGTTCGATGGTTTAGGTAAAGGCATGGAAGCTTATTTTGAGCAAGATGCTAGAAACAAACAACAAGAAGTTATAGAAGGTGGTCATACCTTCGAAGACAATCCAGTTGAGATGTCTAAGCTATTAGAACATAGTGAAATTCTAAAAGCTCTTCAAAATGGACAGATAAAATCACAGGAAACTGCAGAAAAACTTAATGATCTAGGCTTAACAGAAGCTGCAGAACGATACGTCAGCCTAAGTGATTATAATAAGCGTGGTGTAGACTTCGCTTATATGCAGAATAAAGCTTCAACTGCTGATCGTACCTGGATGGGCTGGTTACAAGAAAACCAGCAACGAGAATGGACTACAACTGGTCCTGACGGTCAACCTAAGACTTTTACTGCAGAAAATTTTAACCTACTTTTACCATCTCAACAACAGCAAGTCCTTACCTCTTATGGTCATGATATAACAAAAGGGGTTGGTACAAAGTATGATGCTGCTACAAGAGAGAAGTATTTATTCCAACCTCTTCGTAAATGGCGGGCTAATTTCTTAGATAAAACAGCTTCAAAAAGCACAGTTCTAAGAGCTAGAGAACATATTGCTCAAAAAACCCAGTTAATACAGACTCATATAACTGAAGCTCTTGAAAGCAAAGACTATAGTGTAGCTCAAGATGCTTTAATCAAATGGAGACAAGCTACAAAATTTCAGTGGAATGCGCTGATACAAGAAGGTTCTGTCCAAAGTAACAAGAGTGTTGGTCAGATACTAGCAGAGCAACAGGAAGAATTGTTTGAAAATATAATTGATGCTGCTGCTCTAAAAGGCAAACATATGGTAGTATTCAATAAAATAATTAAACCAGTTGTTCTAACTAAACAATACGAGCAGATACCTGTAACTGATAAAAACGGTAATTTAATATTAAATGCTGAAGGTAAAGTACAATATAAAAACGGTAAACAAATATTACCTTTTGGAGAGTCATTAGATAAGAATGAACGTTTTGGCGTCGCTAAGCTTTATAGATATGCTTTACAAGAAGGTAACAAGATTTGGGATGATAAGCAGAAAGCTACAGTATCTTTAGCTAAGCAAATAGCTAACAATCAAGTTACAGAGTGGCAGGAAAAGGGTATGCCAGATCCAGGAGAAATGCTTAGAGTCCAGAACGAGATTTTTACTCATCATCCGGACATCGTGAACAATGATGAAGCAAGGAAAATCATAGAAAATAAGATCGGTAAGTTTAAAATGCCTTTCCTTAATGCAGCTATGACTACCAAGCGTCTTGACGAGCTTCATATTACAAAAGGTAAAGTCTGGACTAATGGAGATCTCATTGGAATGTCTCAACAAAGTGAGCAAGTCCAAAACTTTATGGAGACCAACGGCATCAGTATTAATGAAGACGGTGTAGAATGGGGTACTGGAGCAGATAAGAATATTATAAAGAGTAGTGAAGAAAGAATTCAAAAAACTTTAGGAAAAGATAAAAACTATGGATGGGATATTAAACAAAGCAAAGCTGTAGCTCAAATGGCTTGGCTAGAAGTTAAAATAGAAATCCAGCAGAAGCAAAAGGATCTTGAAAATACAACTGGTAGACGAGTAGCTGATTCTTATTTTGCTAATGAAGTTGTAGAAGCTAAAATAGCTGAAATAGCTGCAGGCGCAAAAGACCCTAATAGTAAATGGCATAAAACACCTGACGGATACCCTAATTTTAATCAGGATAATTTTCTAAGTGCAAAACTAATAAGCCCTAAATACTCAAATCAAATAGCTACTTATCGAAAGTTTAAAGCACAGGTAGGGATTGAAGGTTTACAGAACACTTATTTCACAAAAGATCATCCTGAATTATTAGAGAAAACAACTACTTATAAAATAACCAATCAGAAGGAAGGTATTGGTATACCAATAACTACGTATCATCCTGCATTAGCAACAATGGCTCGTGATATGGGTGTATTACCTAGTACATTGTGGGCATCACAAATACAATTTAGAGATGATGCTGAGCAAGCACTAGCTGCTAAAGCACAAGAAGAGATATATATAGAGAATAAATTCCAAACCGATGATCTGCTAGATCTTAATAACATGCAAAGATTAGGTATCGATAATAATTTCTTTAATCGTAAACTTAATCAAAATTTAGATTTCCCTTGGGGTGCAAAACCTCTTGAAGGCGTCTTAGGTGATTATCCTCCTGGCTTTGGCGTGGATAAGGATCAAGCTTTCAACGAAGCTTTACAACAACCAAACAGAGGTTTAGCATATAGAACCTATCTCAGGAGAACTAGACCTGGAATAGATATTGCTACAGAAAACCGTATTATAAACCATTTACACTCAATGGGAGTGTTTAACGTATGAGCGACCTTAATCCCTCTTCTGGAGATGATAAACTTACAGAAGAGATTAAAAATAACGAAATTAATGAGGCCGCTGTAGCTCCTGAAGGTGAAGTTGAAGCGGTCCAAGCTACAGATCAAATGGACCCTACCATGTTAATGGGAAGGTTTATTAATCCTAATCAAGTACAACAAGTACAACAAGGTATACAAAACGCATCACAGACCATTCAACAACAAACTCCTGGCATAATAGAAAACCTCCAAACTCAAGCAGGAGCCTACCTTAAAGGTAAGTCTGTAGAGGAGGAAGCAGCTTGGAGGCAGTCTGAAAGAGACAAAGCAGCACAAGCTAACCAAGCATTCCAAGAACAGATGACAGATCCTCTAAGTGAGGGTATTAGAGCTGTTACTGCTGGTACCCTGGATGCTGTAGATAGTGTTACACAGTTTGGAGAGCTCACAGGAGACACTCTTAAGATGGGTCTCAATAGTGTACTTGGTAAACCTACTGATGATACTCAAAACCCTTTCCATGAAGATTACATTGCAAGAGATCTTGATTGGTTAGATATACCAGAAGAATGGAAACCAGAGAATAGAACAGCTATAGGTAAATTCGCTAGAGGAATGGTTGAATTTGGTTTACTTATTAAATTCACAGGCGGATTAGGTAAAATTAGTGGACTTGGTAAAGCTGGTCAAGCAATACCAGTATTAAGATCAGCTAACACAGCTATAGCAGGTAATAAATATCTTAAATTTATAGATAAAGGAGCTAAAATATTTGCAGAAGGGGCTGTAGCAGATTTAATATCTAGCAGCTCAGAAGCAGGTAATATAGCAAACTTAGCAGAAGAGCATGTACCCTGGTTAGCACCAGATATCATGCGAGCTTTAGCAGTTAGACCTGAAGATAACCCTTGGTTAGCTCGGATTAAAACTGTTACAGCTGGTGGCGGGATGAACCACGTAGGCCATGTTATAGGAGCATTTGGTAAAGGTATATGGAGATATGCAGACGATATCAAGGCTGGTAGAAACGTTGATGAAGCACGTGCTAATGCTAACAAAGTCTACCAAGAAGACCTTGCTGAAAACCTTAGAGCAGATGAGATCGCTGCTACTGAGATGGCTGCTCAGGATTACGTCAATGGCGATGGTATCGGCCGTGCGGATCGTAAGCGAGAATACCTTCTTAAACACCTCTCAGAAGAAGATAATCTACGATATGATGATCCTCTTACAGATGCGGCTTCTAAGCAGGAGCTGGAAAATCTAGCTACTGAAACAGGTAAAGCTGGAGGTGATCTATGGGATGAAAATGCTTATATCAGTTCAGCAGAGGCAGCTCAAAAGAGAAAACCTTCTCCTTTTGTCAACCCTGAACAATTCAATGGACCTGAAAGAGCTACATACCGTAAAGGTCTTGTACGTCAAAATATACAAGAAAGTTTAGCAGATATCAAGAAAGGTGGAGATGGTAAGAGTTATACTCCTATTGCATCTGAATCTCAGATTAGAGCTATCGCTCGTGGAAACGCTAGCATCAGAGATTATGTTAAAGAGGTCGCTGATGACGTAGCTAATCTAGCATTCAAAGATCTTGATAATAGATTAGACTGGAAAGATATTAGGTCTCTTATAATCAAGCAATCTGATCCTTTATTTGATGCGTTAGATGACGCTATACAAAGTAAAGGAGGTAAAGATTTAGCTAAAACTTTCGAAGAAGCCTTAAAAGACCCGAACAATAAACGTGTCTATATGGATGATGGGAGATCAATAGTTACAACTACTCCTGCAATGAAAGGAGCTAACGTTTTAGTTCTTAGATCCTTAGCTAGATTAGTATCAGATATATCTGCAGGCGCTAGAAACATCCAAGACGGTGTTCATATAGGCAGACAAGCTGATATGATATTTGATGCTATGCAAGTTCTTCTAAAAGAGAACAAAAAGATGGGCATGATGTGGGGTTTAGACGGTCAAGCACAGAATTGGGGTTATAAACTACCTAAAACCATAGCAGAACAAACCAAAAAACGTTTAGATCAGATTGATGATGAGATAGATGAGTTCATTACGAACGCCAGAAGGCTTAAAAAAGCGGATAGATGGGAAGATTTAGCAGCATTAATTGAATTAAATGAGCTATCTAACGGTCATGTCCGTACTATGGATCATATCCATGAGTTCTTAAGGTCTAAATGGCGTGGCGGTAGGATGGATGATGTGCATATTAAGGGTATGACCCGTATGCAATTACAAGGAACCTTCTTTAATTCTATCTTAGGTGGTTTAAAAACTATCAGAAAGGCTGTTATTGGTACTAATACTATAGCTATTATGCGTCCTTTCCAAGCATTAGCTGGTACAAGATTACCTTGGCTTGACTTAGACGAGAAGCAAGCAGCCGTAGCAGCTGTTCAAATTCAGTCTATGGCTAGAGGTTGGGGTGAAGCTTGGAAAATGGCTAAACGTAACTGGGAATTAGGTGTTAGTAAAAAGAATCTTGATTACCATCAGAAGTATGATTTTGAAGCTGATTTAGCAGAATGGAAAGAGTTAGCACCTTTCTATGAAAAGTTTGGAGATAACACGCAAAAAGCTGCTTATGGTCATTTAGACCGTATTGTTGATTTTAATACTAATCCTTGGATTAAATATTCTCAAAATGCTATGGGAGCTGGCGATGCTTTTGCTAGAACTCTCATTGGTCGTCAACGTATGGCTATGAAAGCAGGTTTAGATGCTCTAGAAAAAGGTGTCGATCCAAATGATTTAAAAGCTTTCGTTAAAAAAACAGAAGAGAATTTCCGTAATGAAATATTTGATAAGAATAGAGATGGGTTCTATATAGTTAAAGATAAAGCTGCGTCCATGGCAGGCGATGAAGCTGCTATGACAAAAGGTTTAGAAGAAAACTTTAAAGGGTTTGAAAGCATTGCTAACATACCTGGAATGAAATTATTCTTCCCTCTTGTTAGACCAGGTTTCAACTATCTTGATTTAGTTTTCCAGCATACCTCAGTTAATCGTTGGAGAGATAAATGGTTTGATCTTGTAGACAGACCAGCAAAATCAGGACAGCCACCTGATAGGCTTATATTAGATAAATACGGTTTAAAACCAGAAGAAGTAGCTCAAGAAGCTGCTCTTATGCGAGGTCGTATGGCCATGGGAGATACTATAGTACTTATGGGTCTCTTTGCGGCTGCAAACGGAATGATGACAGGAACAATGCCTTATGATGCTAAGCAACGTGAGCATTGGAAGAACAATAAAATACAACCAAACTCATTTAAATTTGGAAATACTTATGTACCATTCATAGATAATATGGCAGTACCTGAAGTATTTGCTCCTCTCATGACTATGACAGCTAACGTCTTTGCATATCAAGATGTGTTAGGAGAAACAGCTACAGAAGATTGGAGATCAAAACTAACTTGGATCGCAGCATCTATGATTGTTGATCAATCCATGTTGTCTGGTATAGGAGATTTAGCTGTGTTAATGGACCCTTACGCAAGTAGCGAAAGAGCTACAAATTATATCGCAGCACGGGCTATTAGATCACATTTACCATGGTCATCTATATCTAGAGAGTTTGCTGAAGTTATTGATAGTACTCAAAGAGAAGCTAATACTCTATGGGAGATGATTCTTAAAAATGATGTTGGGTTGAAGATGCTTGTCCCAACTAAATACGACGTTTTAAGTAAAGATCGTACTGGCAAACCTTTGGTTTATGGACCTGAAAACGGGCTATTAAAACTGTATAACACTTTAAGTCCAGTAGCAGTAGTACCTACTGATGATGATCCTGTAAGAAAACTACTAAAAGAGATGAATTTTAATCTTCCTGAAGTTCTAAGTGAGATTGATGGTATTGAATTAAACTCTAAGGAAAGATCCGAATTACAAAGACTTCTTTCTATAACAGGACCAAAAGGTGCTAATATCTTAGGTCAAGATTTACGTGCTGACTTGGAATATTATATGATTGGTGCTGGTAGTGCAGCATTTAAGAGAAGCCTTAAAGCTTATCAAGACGAAGGTCTTAAAATTGGTAAAGGATATGATCTTAAAAAAGCTGACTTCTATCGTATAGTACACCAAGTATTCCAAACTCATAAAGATCGTATTAAAGCTGAATTACAAGCTAACCCTAAATTCTCTAAACTTGCTCGTAAGATCGAGATACAAGAAGAAAAGGATTGGATGCTTAAATCTGGTGTTACAAGTCAAAGAAAACAGGAAATAGATCGTAAGGAACGGCTTATTAACTATGCAACGAATCCCTAAATAAATTATGGCACAAACATTTAATGACTACATTGTAGGGAGTTCAGGTCAAGCTGGTCCTTATTCCTACTCTTTCCCAGTGATCGCTTCCACTGATATAAAAGTTTCCGTTAATAATGTAGACAAAACACTCACCTCAGACTACACCTTAGATACCGGAAATACCCGTATAACCTTTGTAAGTGGTAAAGAACCATCTCAAGGGGATAAAGTCGTTGTTTACCGTAATACCGCAGAAGACCCTATATCAAGTGAATTTGAGTCAGGCTCGACTATTAGATCGACTGAGTTAAACGAAAACTTTAAACAGCTTCTCTATATTTCTCAGGAAGCTGACTATGAAAAGTTAAGTAGAATTCAGCCTGCTATAATGGAAGTGGACCTACAGATGGGTCCAAATAATAAGATTATATTTGAAGGCACTTCAGACGACGCTCATGAGACTACTCTTACTGTTGTTGATCCTACAGCTGACCGTACTATTACCATACCTAACATTACAGGTACAGTAGTAACGACGGGTGATACTGGTACAGTTACATCTCAGATGATTCTGGATGATACTATCCTTAATGCTGATGTCAATCCTAATGCCGAGATAGCTGTAAGTAAACTAGCTAACTCAAGTACAAACAGACAGTTACTAGAAACAAACGGTACTAATGTTCAGTGGGCATCAAATATAGATATTCCTGGTACATTAGACGTTTCTGGCGCTGTAGATTTAGATAGTTCTTTGAATGTTGACGGTGCTACTCAATTACAAGCTACAGGAGTAGACGGAAACTTTGATGTTAATACTAATAAATTTACTGTTAATGCAGCTACTGGTAATACTACTATAGCCGGTACACTTAGTGTTACTGGAGATTTAGATTGTGCTAATCTTTCTATAGATACAGCTGAGTTGGCTAATAATGCAGTTACGGCTGCTAAACTTGCTAATAACTCAGTAGCATCAGCTAATATAATTGATGGTTCGATTGTTAATGCTGACGTTAATGCTTCGGCTGCAATTGATGGGACAAAAATTTCTCCCAACTTTGGTAGTCAAAATATAGTAACAAGTGGCACTATTAACGTAGGAAATATAAGTGGAGGTAGTGTTGTAACAACTGGTACCTCAACTAGTGATACAAAAGTCTACTCTGCTAAGCGTTCTGACGAGCTATATTTCAATATAAGTACAGGAGATACCATTAAAGATGGGGATACATTCCCAGATAATGATACAAGTATAGCAACTACAGCTGCTATCAACGATAGGATTATAGATCTTGTCGATGATGTCGGTGGATTCTGGCCTATAGCCAATGAAACATCTTTTCCAAGCGCTAATCCCGATGTCAATAATGGCCCTGGTACTATTGTTAGTATTAAAGCCCTCAATAGTGCTATCACCACAACCTCAAATACCACTCATGTAATCAATAATGGTGCAGGTTCAGGTAATAATGTAACTATTACTAACTTAGCTACGAATACGACCTACGCAGCTAGTATGGGGCTTTTAGTAGAAACCACATCTACACTTCATACTTATGCATTTCATAGACTTGTCCCGAAAGCTACTGAGGTTACAACGGTTTCAGGTAGCATTGCTAACGTTAATACTGTTGCAGGAAGTATTGCTAATGTCAATACTGCTGCGACTAATATCAGCAACATAAATACAGTAGCGGCTAACAATACTAACGTTACAAATGTAGGATCAAAGATTGCCAAGGTAGAAAGTTGTGCAGATAACTTAACTGATATTCAAAATTATGCAGATACATATCAGATAAAGACTTCAGCACCTACAGCAAGAGAAGATTCTAGTTCATTAGCTCAAGGTGACCTTTGGTTTGACTCATCATCTAATAAACAGATGATGGTCTATGACGGATCATCTGGTGATGGTTACTCAGCTATGAGTCCATCCCAATCTACGTTAGATGATATTGCAGTTGTATCTGGTAATATAACATATACAGAAGACTTAGGTCTTATTACAAATGCTTTAACCACAGGTACTGGTAATAGTATTGAAACTTGTGCAGATAATATCACAAAAATACAGACTTGTCATACTAACATTGCAAATATCAATGCAGTAGCTGCAGATCAAACTGATATTGGAGCAGTTGCAGGTAAAGCGACTGAGATTGGAAGACTTGGTACAGCAGCAGCTGTAGCAGATCTCGCAATACTTGGTACTACTGATGTTGTAGCTGACATGAATACACTAGCTACGGCTGATGTAGTGTCAGATATGAATACATTAGCAACGGCTGATATTGTAGCGGACATGAATACGCTTGCTACAGCTGATATTGTTAGTGATATGAATACGTTGGCCACATCAGGTAACGTAACTGCTATGGACAACTGTTCTGGCAGTATATCTAATATCAATACTGTATCTGGTGCTATATCTAATGTGAATACAACAGCAACTAATATAGCAAATGTTAATACTACAGCTGGTATTAGTGCAAATGTCACCACAGTAGCAGGAATCTCTGCCAATGTCACGACAGTTGCAGGAAATAACGCTAATGTAACTACAGTTGCAGGTAATAATGCGAATGTTACAGCAGTTGGAGGATCTATTTCTAATGTAAATACTGTAGCTGGTTCTATTGCTGATGTAAACCGTTATGCAAATGAATATAAGATAGCCGCTTCCGCACCTGGTAGTCCATCTGAAGGAGATTTATGGTATGATGATACAAATAATGTATTAAAATACCGTGATAATAGTTCTTGGAACTCTATTGCAGCTGGTATAGCTAATATAGATGAAGATACATCACCTTCTCTTGGTGGACATTTAGATTGTACTAATAAGAACCTAACAAATGTAGGAACTGTTAGTGGAACAAACTTAACACTTGACTTCGGAACCCTATAAATGGCAAAACTATTAAAACTAAGACGTGGAACTACGTCACAACACAGTAGCTTCACTGGAGCCGAAGGAGAGGTTACTGTTGATACCGATAAGGAAACCCTTGTCGTACATAATGGCTCAACAGCAGGCGGATTCCCAGTAATGAGTGCCAGTGGTGGTACTTTTACTGGCGCAGTTACTTTTAATTCTGATCTTGATTTACAAGATAGCGATAAACTTTTAATCGGAACTGGTGATGATCTGCAGATATTTCATGACGGATCGGACAGCTACATAAAAGATACTGGAACTGGACAACTAATCTTACAGTCAGATGAATTTAGAGTCCGGAACGCTGCTGGAGATGAACTAATAATACTAGCAGATGAAGATGGAGCAGTAAAACTCTATTATGATGGAGTACAGAAGTTCGAGACGCTATCAACAGGCTGGGGTGTAGCTAATAATATTGAATGGCATGCAACTCAAAATAGTTTAGATTTTTACGATAGTAAAAAAGCCTCATTTGGTAGTTCAAGAGATCTACAAATCTACCACGATGGAAGTCATTCATGGATTGAAAATATAAATGCCAGTCAGAATTTAATTATTGAATCCCAAGCAACTACTGGTATTCGTGGTAGTACTGTTCACCTCACCAATGTGGATGGAAGCCATAATTTATTAGTAGCAACTGCTGGTGGGTCAACAGATTTATATTATAATAATTCTAAGAAGTTTGAAACAACCAATACAGGAATATCAGTAACTGGTAAGATAGAGATTTCTGATGATCTAAACTTAACTGGTGCTAGTTATAACGCTCTTTGGGATAAATCAGCTAATACACTGAAGTTTAATGACAGTGCTAAGGTTACTTTAGGCACTGGTGATGATGTAACATTCTATCATAACGGTAGTAACACCTTCCTAAATAGTGGTACTGGATACTTATTAATACATAACACTGGTGCTGATAGTACTATTTTAAGAGGAGCACAGGATGTTTTCTTACAACCTGCAGGTGGAGAACAAGGTGTAATAGCTAGAGCAAATGGAAACACAGAATTATATCACGACAACGCAAAGAAATTTGAGACGAATTCGCAAGGCACTAGATTCTACGGTCGAGCTTATTTCGATGATAATAATAAAATCGAAATGGGTGCTGCTGCAGATTTAAAAATATGTCATGACGGAACTAATACTACCTACATTAGTACAACAGGAGATAACTACTTTAAATCAGCTGGAAATACTTATATCAGATGTGCTGGTGATGAGAATGCTGTAGTTGCTGTTGCTAATGGTGAAGTAAAGCTCTATCATAATAATTCTCAGAAGCTCCACACGACAGCTAGTGGCATTGAGATCACTGGTGGTATTGAGATGGACGATGGTCAGCAAATTAAACTTGGTGATGGCCAAGAACTAAAGATCTGGCATGACTCTAATTCACATTCTTATATAACAGAATCTGGTTCTGGAGGCGTAGTTTTAGGTGGTAGTCAGGTTACACTTATGAACCTAGCGACTACTGAAGCTTACGTACGTTGTTATGATAATAATACTACTGAACTATTCTACGATAATAGCAAAAAGCTACACACAACTAGTTCGGGTGTTTATATAACTGGACATTGTGATTTTGCTGATGTTGATAAACTCAGATTGGGTGCTAGCCAAGATTTAGACCTGTATCATGACGGTACAAATAGCTTCATCCGAAGCTCTACAGGACAGTTAATTATTAGAAATAATAATCTAAGACTTCAAGCTTATAATGGAGAAAACTATCTCACTGGAACTGAGAATGGTGCTGTAGAACTAATGCATAATAACAGTAAGAAGCTCGAAACTACAAGTTCGGGAATTACTGTAACAGGTACCATTACTGCAACCGGCGGTGGTTTAGGTGGTCTATATGATGCTCACGCATTTATTGAAGACAGAAAAGGTGCGGGTGTCAACGGAGGAACTTTCTCTTCTGGTGCTTGGAGACACAGAGATCTTAACACTGAAGTCTATGACCCAGATGGTATTGTAAGTATAAGTAGCAATAACTTTGCATTAGCAGGAAGTTCTTCAGATAAGTATAGAGTATATTTCATTGCTCCTGCTTATAAAGTTGACGTACACCAAGCTAGGCTTTATTGTACAACTAACAGTAGCGTCATAACTTATGGTATGGCTAC
>VTLG01003666.1_pt1 | contig 18318 bp, 22 predicted proteins | sample 4694571 | NCBI WGS metagenome assembly VTLG01 (sample SAMN12604809, study PRJNA352737) | marine metagenome | biome: ENVO:00000447; feature: ENVO:00000209|ENVO:00000569|ENVO:01000036; material: ENVO:00002151; isolation source: viral sequences binned using virsorter ... | reverse complement strand
CGGGATTAAGCGACTTAAAGTATAAATCAAGGTTTATATCATTAACTCTAAATATCTTATCTAAACCCTTTAAAAGCGTGTTTTGGAACGGAATAACCACTGTATTTGTAAATAAACTAAACGCATCACGCAATTCATCTGCATTATTTCCAAGTCCACCACCTTCTGCTCTAATACCAAATAATATAGGTGATGTAACTCTATGTCCTGCCAAGATTTGATTTACAGCTTGTTTTGACATACCTTCCCACGCACTTTGTGCATCATTCATTTGGATAGGTTCTATAATAGGTGCTGTTTCTTTTCCGTCATTAAAAGTAATAAGTATTTTACCTGCGTTGCCACTGCCTGCAAATTTAGCGTTTAATTGGCGTTCTATAGTACGACGTTCCTCATCAGTAGGTACACCGTTAGAAAATCCAACGTGCATTGAAGGTGTCATACCGCTAGTTATATTAGATAAGTGAAATTGTGCTATTTCTAATTCCATTTGAATCCAATCTGTTGCAGCCACATAATCAGGTGCAAAGCCATAAAATAAAGCAGGATTTTTATCTCTAATCATTAAGATTTGGCTTGCTTGTGTTCTATCGTCAGTATTAAATGCTGCATAAGCACGTGGTTTATACTCTGGCCTTTTGCATTTTGACCAATCAGCACTATAATAATATGTATCTATTTCACCGTCAATCATTTTACCTGAACGTATATACTGAGCAGGGATATGTTTCATTTTAGCAATCTTGCTACGATCCCTAGACCATATAACATTAACGTAACACCCACCAAATAGCTTTAAGTCCATAGCTAGGTCTTTTAGCACATCGTCATCTGAATTATGCAATAATTCTGTTAACCGTAAATATGATTCTTTTGTTTCTGTGCTTTCATCTGCATTTGTAGCAGCTAATCCTTCACCATAAATCATAGCACCTATAGACTTAATCAAAGCACCATTAATAGCACTACCTAAGAATAGGTCTAGTAAGTAGTTAGGATATAGATTGTCTTTTCCAAAAGAAACCCAATCATTCTTAGAATCTTCTACTAAATGGGGTATATTGTAATGTGATAATTTTATTAAGTCTAATTTCATAGTTATATTGTTATATAAACGCTTTCAGTATCAGAATCGTTTGTAGTATATTCGTTGTATGTTACAGACCTAGTATTACTTGTGCTAGATAAATTCATTAAACCCGTATATACAACACTAAGACCTGAAGGGTCAAGATTTACAGCACTTGAATTTTCATATATTGTAACATCATAAAAACCTAAAGGGAAATCGGTAGTTCCTAAATGTAATTGACCTACGGATAAGTTATCGCTAGTTGTTGTAAAGTATACAACCTCTAAATATCTGTCTTTGTTAGTGGTTACTGTCGAAAGAGGCAAAAAGGTCTTAGATTTGCCTGTTAGTTGACTCGTAAAGGTTATTAATAAGTTAGTAGAAGTCATTTCATCATAAAGATTAAGACGAAATCTACAAACAGTAACCCCTGTATCTTGTATAGTTTGTATCATACTTCTTGAAAAAATTCGTTAAATAATTCTAAAGATATTTCTTTTATTAACTCCATGCGTTCCTGTGTCGGTTCAGGTGTTATATTTCCTCTAAATTCAGGCTTTACTTGAAACATCTTTTTTCTTTTTAGTTTCTTTTACAAATAAAGCATCTCTAACACTTTCATTAAGTCCTTCAATTTGCTTTTGTGTTAAGTCGTTTAATGGGATATTGATACTATCAATACTTTTACCTTCCCATTCTTTTTTTAATTTCCAAGCCATAGTAGTTTATTATAAATATAAAAGTTAAGATATTGTTTTTTAGTGTACAAAAAAAGGGGCAAAAAACCCCTTTTCTTTTCTATTTAGAGTAACGCTTAAGCTCCTTCTGTAATCACTATATCTGTAGGGTCAGCAATAACATCAGCTAATTGGTCAAATGGGTATTTTGATTGAGCAACTCCATTTGTGGGTACCACTTGAACCAAAGCATTTCTTTCTTCTGCTCCCCATTCTATAGTATATCCTGTCATATCACCTTTAGCGGCACCTGTTACAACAGTACCACCTGTTACATGACAACCACCATCAATACCTAATAAAAAACAGTTGTCATTCTCATCAAGTACAAAAATTTGAGCTCTTGAATATGCAATAAGTCTTAACTCATTGGTCATGTCATGGTCAATCTTTTGTAGTGTTATAGATAGTGTCTGATTAAAGAATGTAGTTCCATTAGCATTGTCTGATTGCACATTAACAGTCATACTAGATAGGTTTGGCACTAGGTCATATTTAAACACTGTAGTTACACCACCACTAGCACCACTCCAAGATGCAAAACCTGCATCAGTCATTTCTGTAGTGTTTATAGTGGCAACAGCAGAAATATTATTATTGTAATTTTTACAAATATAAATGGCTTTTAGACCACCTATACTGTCTTTACAATCTATTAAACGTCCTCTTGTTATATCACAAGCCATAATTATTATTATTAAAAGTTAATAAAAGGGGAGTATATTTCAACTCCCCATTTAAAGTATTAAGCGTAATACACCATATCACTACCAAAGGCATATCCAACACCCGCAGTAAATCTCATTCCTATTCTAACATTGTCAGAAAGATCTTTGTCAGACATATCTAATAATCTAACTTCACTTCTTGAACCGTCAGTTCCAAAAAACATATTAGAGATTCGTCCTGCTACCATAGCATTAGCCCCTAATCCAGGTGCATGAGCAATTTTAATACCATTATAAGTGTATTCCCATTGACCATTCATATTGTATAAATTTCCATAACCTAAAGTTGCTTGAGACTGTATGTAGTATCTCCAAGCTGCAGTTCCAACGAAAATTCTTAAATCTTCTTTTCCAAATACAGCATTTGGAATAGCATCTTGAACTTTTCCAAGTTCAGCAACAATATTACCTGCATTTAGAGGTGTTCCCGTAACATCAACAACATCACCATCAGCTAATAATAGTTTTTGAAAACCATCAAATTCACCATTGTTTCCTGCATCTCCCTGCCATATAGATTCTTCTATTTCAGCAGCAACTCTTTCAGCTGTTTGAGATATTAAGTAATCACTAAATGATGTAGGGAGTGTTCCGTTCAATCCTGCAGTCATGTTTTGACCTTCCCATGTAGCTAAGAAATCTTCTTTACAGATTTGAATATTTACGTCCATATCTTTTGGCTCAAGAACCTTGTCAGCATAAGTAACTGTTCCTGAATCTGTAAAATCACAAGTTGAATCTGCCATTAAATTACCTGCTGTTCCTGCAACAGTAATCTTTCTTAAATTAGTTTTGTATTTTACGTTGTTTAACACTGTTAAGTTATTTTCAGCTAAGGTCGTTCCCGAAAGAAGAGCTGCCGAAATGTAACCTTGTGCAGCTTCACCTGCATAATTAGACGTTACTGTTTCAGCAAAGTCATATTTTTTAGTTAAATTCTTTTTCATCTTTTTTAAAATTATTTATTGTTTATATAATAAGCAACTCTTTCTTTTGTGCTTAACTTCCTTAAATCAACAGTAGAGTTAAAACTTCTGCCTTCAGGATTGTATTCAATACCTTCACTTGCAGGTTCACCACTTAGTTCTACTATTTTACTTTTTAATTCTTCTATTTGAGTCATAAGTTCACCTATAACTTCGTTTGACATTTCTGTTTTTTCTTCTGCTGATGCTTCAACATTTACGTTTTCACCATATACTGCCTTTTCTAAGGCCTCAACTCTATCCTTCATTTCCTCGTATGTCTTCGCCCAGTCGGTTTCTTCAGCTTCAGATTCTTCAGCTAATTCTTCTGTTTCTTCTTCTGCCTTTTTTCCAAATACTTTTTCCTCTAAAGCAGCAACTCTATCTTTCATTTCTTCAAATGTTTTAGCCCAGTCAGTTTCTTCAGCTTCAGATTCTTCAGCTAATTGTTCTTCAATAGGTTCTCTAGTATCTTCAGCCGATAGTTCTTCCTCAGATTCCTTTTCTTCCCCTAAGTCTAGGATTTTAGATTTATCATCAATAGACAGTTTATATCCATTTTCCATAGTGTAGCTTCCCGCTTCTAATGGAGTTGCCTCAGAATCGTCACCGATTGCAAAGACTTTAGAACCAACCACAAATTGCTCATCTTCTGTAGCAATTATGCGACCGTCTTCTAATTTCATTTCAGCGTACATTTTTACGCTATAAGATTTAGGTTCGTTTTTCATTTTTAAGATATTTAAAATTTTTTCTAGTGTACTCATAACATATATAAATATAAAGGCGTTATTATTGTTTATTTCTTTTAGCGTTTTTTACTTGAATTTAATTGTAGCACATACTTTTGCAGCTGTTTCTTTATTGCCATATTCCTTCATCTGATCTCGCATACATTCGTCCCATGAATACTTTAACATAGCTTTACGTTTAGCGTAAGCAATATATTCTAACATCTTGTATTTTTTCTTGCGTTTCTTTCGTCCTGTTTCAGCGTGTTCTTCACGCATTGTTGCTGATGAATGGTCTGCACATGGCATAAATAATTTAACACCGTCTACTGTATGTGGGTGGCTACCTGAACAGCCTTTGAACATTTCTGCATATAGTTCAGCTTCTTCTTTTGTTCTAAATAATGGTTCACCATCTAAAGCACCTACAGGCTGTAGTTCGTTTTGTAGAATAACATCTTTAATTTTACTCATTGTCACCTCATCAGGACAATCTTCACAAACTTCGTCTAATATATCTACTTTTTTAGATGCTTCAATTAGTTTATCCGTAAAGTAGCCTTCTATACTGAACCCACGAACCTCTTTATTCTTAATTGCTTCCCAAATCTCAGGATTGTTTTCTGCCGATACTTGTACAAACCACGTCCCAATAGGTAAGCTCGAAAAACCATACATATTGGATTTGTCATATTTCTTGTCTTCCTTAATCCACGATTCTACAACAGTTAAACCCTGTATTGGTTCTTTGTGTTCTAACGTGTGATTATTGTTGTTTAAACTTGACATAAATAACTTCTGAGCTTGTTTAATAGTTTCTTTAGTAAAGTAAACGTCGTACTCCTCGTTAGTTTCCTTATCGAGTCTTGGAATACGTTTCTCAGGTATTAATATTGCACCAATTAATTGTTTCTTTTCTTCATCTGCTTTTGCTAGACTTAAAAAGTCATTATTAAAGAAAACAAAATTTTCTTCAATGGCAGGGAATTTAACAACGGATATGGCATCTACTCCAAAGTGGTCTGCTGTTTCGTCTATGATTAATTCTATAAGTTTTTTCTTTTTCTTCATAACACTAATAAATATAAAGTTGTCTATTTTGTTTATAATGTAGCCTGTTGATCTAATTCTTGTTGTAGTGCTTGAGCATTTGAAATATCATTTTCAATAACATACGCTTGAGTCGGTGGGGGCGGACCACCACCTAAAACATTTTGCTCTACTCCTTGTATATTAGGTACTTGAGGTCCAATGCCACCTGTAGGCGTACTAGGAGCAGCACCCCCACCACTTTCTGTAGGCACATCAATTTGAGGGTCTGGACCATCACCACCACCAGGTACTTTTTTAAGAACAGCTTTAGCGTTTACAATACCTGCTAATACAGATGCTACTCCTGTTGCTATTGCTCCTAAATTTAAAGGGAATGGCAATCCTGCTCCTGCAGCTATAGCACCTGAAACACCTTTTGCAGTATCTATAAGAATACCTGCTAAGGCTGCTGCTTTTGCTGCTGCTGTTCCTTCACCTGCTAATTGTGCTACTGAGCTTAATATGTCTTTTGCAGCACCTACCCTCAAGGCCTTGTCTGCTGCTATTTTAGCTTTTTGTATTGCTAGTGCTTTGTTGCCTTCATCAATTAAAATTTTAAGTCTTGCATCACTTATGCTCTTATCAAATTCTAATCCTAATTCTGCTGCTTGTCTTTCTAATGCAAATCTTTCTTCTGCTGCAACCCTTTCTTGTTCTATTCTTTCTGCTTCTGCTAACCGTTGTTCTGCTTCCTTTGCTAATCGTTCTTGTTCGGCTGCATCTCGTTCAGCTTCTAGTGCTTTTAGATTAGTTAATTGTTCTGAACGCTGTCCCGTAATACGTTCGTCTAAGTCTGCTAATTCTGTTTTAGCATTTATCAAAGCAACTTGTAAATCTATATTCTCTTTATTTTTACTAAGCTCTAATTCCGCTAATGCAACTTTCTTTTGTGCTAATGCTTGTTCTTCTGCAAATTGTTCGTCTAGTATTCGTCCAAGTTCTTCATTGGCTGCAATACGTTCTTCAAAAGTTAAACTTATGTCATCTCTAATTTGTCTTTGTAACTCAGCATCTCTTTGATAAGTTAATTGTAATTGTCTTTGATTTGCTTCAGCTAGTTTTACTTCATTTCTAAGTGCTGTAATAGCTTTAGCATACGCAACACTTTCTTTTGTTGATTCTTTTATTTCTTTTGTTAAATTTTTAAAACCTTCAGCAGCTTTTTGTTGTTGTAGTTCATCTAAGCCTGTATTAAGTTGAATAAAGGCTGTTCCTGCGTCTTTAGCTGCACTTTTCATTAATTCTAAGTCCCTTGTAAAAACCCCCTTAATTACATTCCCTAAAGCACCGAATAAATCAATTAAACCCTCAACTCTATTAACTACATTTTGTTTTAGTGCTTCCCAAAAACTTTTTAAAGCATCTTTAGGGCTTGTAAAAGCTCCTGTTAATTTTTCACCAACTTGTATTGCTGTCTGTATTAACTTTTGAAAAACAACATTAACAGTTTCACTAATCACTGATAGCTTGTCCATTACAACTTGGTTTTGCCCTAGCATCTCAGATAATTTGGCAAACGCTGCTACTATTAATCCTATACCTAGTGCTTTAAAAGCAACTCCAACAGCATTAATACCGCCCTTCATTTTACCAAAACTAGATTTAGAATTTTCAGCAGCCGTATTGGTTTCTTTTACTCCTGTCTTTAATTCATCAACTTGACTAATAGCATCTTTTGCATCTACGTTTATTTTTATATTTTTTTCTACGGCCATGTTATCTAAATATTATTCTTATTAATTGCTTGAACATTCTGCGTATGCTTGAATGATATTGTTCCATGCCATAAGCAAAATCTAATTCCTTGTCTTTGTATTCTACTAATTGCAAGTGATCTATACTAGGTATAATTAACTTGCTTGTATTTTCTATGTATTTTTTTAGTTCCATATTAATCTGTCATTATTTTGAAAGTGTATGTAATTACTATCTTGATATAAAGCATAGTTAGCATCAATACTAAGCTCCATGTTTGGAATAGAATTAACATCATAATCTACAGTTAATTGCCACATTCTAACTGCATCTGCATCTGCATCTTTAATTCCAAAACGTATATAATCTGTATATGAATCAATTTCTAAAGTGCAAGTAGAAGCAACACCGCTTTCTTGTAAGGCATATTCTGATGTTCCATTAGCTGTGCCTAATTGAGTTACTGTATGAGTGCTAGGTGATTCATTTTTAAAAGCTGTGTAATAAGCAAATGCTTCAGTAGAGCCAAGTGGGTGCGTAGTGCTTTCACCACCAATAACAGTAGAAATTCCTCTAACTCTTATATTTACAATAGAATTAAAAGGTATGTATAACGGTTCGCTTAAACCACTTCCATTGATATAGGCATAGCTTTTAGTTGTTCCTGTTGTTTTACCTAATAATATTAGCTTGTGACTTTCACCTGTTATTGGTCCTGTACTTCCCTGTCTTCCTGTATATTGTATTTTTATGTCATCCCCAAATTCGGGCAAAATATTAGTTGAAAACTTATCTCTATTTGTCCCCGTTGATAATCCTCTAGCATAACCCCCTACAATCATTTGAACATAACGTTTACCACCTGAAGCCTTCATCATATTTTTAACTCTGTAAATGTCAGCTAATTGTGGTGTTAAACTACTAGCTACAGGCATACAATAACCCGTTTGTGGTGCCCATTGGCTAAAAGGATAATATCCACTAATTTGTTCATTCGGATTTACATAAACGAATAAACCACCAACACATTGACAGCATGGTTTGCTAGTCATAGTTCCTATATAAGAAGTACCACCTGCTAAATCTAATTCTGTACTCGGGGGTGTGCTTCCTGTTATACAATTTGCATCATTAGAAGGACACCACAAATAGCGATTATTCCATGTATTAGTAGGTGTTGTACTTCCGAATTCAGTAATTGAAGCTAAAGCAAAATCACAATCTAAGCACGTCCCCACAAACTCATCATTTAGTGTCAATAAAGTTACCTTCGTACTCGCTTGACCACCGACTTGATAATTTTTGATTTCTAAAATTTGATAATATTTGTCTTTAATAAAAATCTCGTCCTTAAATTTAAATTGAAATATATCTACTGCAGTTAAATTTAAATGACATTCTAAAATTCTTGAGTCTGGACTATAAATTAAATTGGCAAATTTTTGCCAATAAGTATAATAAAGACTATTGAACATTTGGAATTGTGCGTAAGGCTCATAGTCAAACATTGGCGTTCCCGCTAAATCGGGTGCCATTCTATTCCAATATAATGACCTAGTATTTACGTTTGGTTCGCCAAACCCACCATCTTCTACTTCAAGCTCAAATGGTGTGCATAAAGGGTAGTCTGTAAAACCATAAGCTATAAGACCTGATGGATATGTAGCTGTATCAGTAGTATATCTATGTAAAAAATATTGTTGAGATGGATTGCTAAAAGCGTTAGTCTTTTTACCACTATAATAAAATAGTTTTGGTTTGGTTACAGGACTTGAAATATCTACATATATACCACCATCAACGGCTTCATAGCTAGTCTCGTATTGTACAACCATTCTTTCAATAAATGATTCGCCACCTGTCCATGTGCTAAAAACCTGTTCATTAATATAAGGGGAAAAGGGTGATTGGTATTTGAAATCACCTGTAGCATATTGATTGTTTAAATTTTTAGCCTTCCAATGACCGTACACATTCATAGAAGGAAGAAAATCTTTGACACTCTTATTCTTTAAATCTTCATCTTCAGCATCAGTATATTCTCTAGTTTCACTTTGTAGTGACAAGGTATCTTTTATCTTTATGTCTTTGCTTAAATCTAATTTGTCCGTCCAATTCCTTATTTCACCACTTCCCATGTAATCATTGAAAGGTTCTATTACTAATTTAGTAGGATCTTCTTTATCAGGTATTACAACTAGATTAAATCTTTGTATCATGTCCTTTAAGAAATCCTTTTGCTTCAAAGATGGGTCTATACCTGCTGCTGTATCAACTATTTTGCCATAGACATTATCATAAAAACCTGTCCATTGTACCGTCATATTTAGCCTAGTTCCTTGAGCCAAATATCCAGGTGGTCCATATTGAACCATAGAAAATGAAAAGGCATTAACTCTTGTAATGTCTACTATACGAACATAAATTCTAGCGTACCAACCAATAGGCACACCCGTTAGACTAACAACGTGGTCAAAACTAGCATCTTGATTTCCTACTGTTGTACTAACTGTGTCATCCCATACCGAACCACCACCATAGGTATAATTAGGGTCTGGCTGTAAAGTGTAAGGATTAATCACTTCTACTCTAAAAGTGAATCTACAACCATTAGCCGTATCAGCTACAACATTGGTAAATTCACATTTTGATTCAACTCTAACGCCCGTCATATTAGAGTCAGTTCTACGAAAAGCATTTAAACCCACGTCCCATAAGTCATCAGGGTCTGAAGGAAATGAAGCACCTGGCGGACTAGGTGAATTAGTGCTAGGATTCAATACTACCCAGTCAAAAGCATACAAAGGTCCTTCCTGCCAATTATGTAAATCATAAGCCCAAAAAAGCGTACCGTCATAGGCACAACTAGCTGAACCATCGACCATTCCAGGCGTTTGTAGTATTGTACAATGTGGCTGTCCCGTGTGATTACACGTAGTCATATATAACCTACTAAAGTATTCAGAATCTATGAACGTAGATTCGTATGTAAAACCATGACCATATATAATTTGTTGTAATATTGTCTTTAATTGTATTGAAGGTTTAAACTGATGTATGGGTACTGCAACAGTTTGGGGTATATTTACATCATTAAAATCAACAACTATAGCATCTATAGCTGCTTGGTCCATACGTAGATGTCCATCAGAAACTCCAGGCTCAGGATATAAAAAACCAGGTTTACTAACCTGCATAGGAAACATAACCTTTTGAACATTCCTAGATGTATCTCTAAAAGATGTACCTGCTAGGTTAGTAAATAAGTCTGTACTACCGTCCCAAGAGTAACCTATATTTGCATAATTATATTCAAATTGCCAATCTTCAAAAGGCTCAAAAGCCTCTTGTACTGTTTTGTCCCCCATGCTATTAAAAAGAGATGCAGAGTTAGATAATAAAACAACTTCATAAAGACCTGTTTTTAGATACACAGCTTTAAGCTGTAACACCCCTTCAAACTGAGGTGTTGCACCCACATATAAAACTGCATCAATCTGCATTCTTGTATCATAGTTAAGGGTTTCTATATTTACATTATACCAATTTTCAAAGAATTGATTATTAGCGTCTGTAAAAGGAATTTTAAAAGTTTGAGAATGACTAGCTTTTCTTTTTTCAGGTTCTTTAGTGTCTGTAAATTGAAAATTTAAACTAACAGAAGCATTGTCTTGTAAATCTAAATTGTGGGCGGTATCTCTAGTTGTATATATATATTCAGTTGATAATATGGTACTCATAGCTCCCCTTATTTGAAGGCTATAGATGGGGAGTGTTGAATCGATAGATATAATAGTTCCTATTTCTAGGGATTGGTTATTATAGATTTTTTTCCCTACAACAAAATAATCAGTAGGGTCTGTACCTACAGGGAAATCCCCTGCTGTTAGCTCTAAAGTATTTATAGCATACAAATCGTTGGTTTGAGCAATATTATCATTCGCCCTGATTCCAGAGCTAACAATTTCCTTTTTATAAGCAACTAACCTAATATCCATTATGAATTTGTATTTAGTTCATTAGAGTATTCTATAGTGATTGAATACTGTATTAATTTGTCATTTACTACTGTCTTTTTAATAAAACTACTATCAGTAACTACTACAGCTTGAGTGTAAGTTGTGTCTGCATTTTGTATAATGTATACATCTGTAGACATTAATAACTTTTCTATTAATATACCTTGTTCTTCACTAATATAATCTGTGTTTAATGTTTCTTTTAGTGTTGCTGTGGTTTGTCTAGTTGCTTGACCTTTTTGCGAATCATTATAATAAAATTTGTCTTGGTCAAAAGTACCTAAAAGTTTACCATATTTATTTCTTGAAATTTCTGTAGTTTGAGTAGATTTTAATACAAAATTAAAGTAATCATAACACCCCAAACTATTACGCCAAGCTAGTCTTCTAATAGGGTAGTCTCTAGGTTTGTCTTCACACTTTTGATTTACAAATACAACTTCTTCAGACATAGGAGCTAAACTTGAATCTAAAGCTCTTATAGTATAATTAACCCACCCCACATTATTTGAAGGTTTTGATGTTGCAGTATCAAACTCCTGTAAGTTACCAGGACCACAGCCAAAATATATAAGCCTTTCTGGATCTGAGTTTACTTCACCACCTGTAGTATTAGGGTTTGCACCACCGTCTGAATTTTGATTGAATATAACTGTAGTAGATAATGTTGTTCCTGTACTACTATAATATTTGACCATAATAGAATGGGGTTTGCTATCGAAGTCAGTTTCACCATTTAAAAATGCAATAGTATGATAATCATTTGGCACTACTAGATTAACTGATTTATCGACTGAGGTTTCAGCATAATAATTACTTGCAACTCTAGGATTGTCCGATAAAAATTTTTTTGTAATACCATTTAAACAATATGCTTGAAAAGCAACACCTTGAATATACTGCGAATCAACACTTGATGATGTAGTGCTACGTGGGTGAAATAAATCTAAAGATGCTTGAGTATAAAAAGCTGAAGATTCTACAGGAGTAGTGGGCGTATAACAAATTGCACCACCATTTGCTGTAGTAGAATAACAATCTATTGCTCTAACATATATTTGTGCTATTTGTGTATTTCCTGTTACCTGGTCACCATTAAGACTAAATATTTTAGTTTCATCATTTAGACCAAGTGTGTGTACTGAACCATACGAACCAAGAGCAACAGCTAGGGGTGATGACAAGCCTTGATCAACAGTAGTATCACATAATTGACTATTTACTATATCTCTAACATCAAAAAAGGCTCTTGCTTTTCCTGCTGTAACATCAACACTATAACCGTTACGTCTTTGTTTTAATACAGATAAAAGTGTACCTGTACTGTCTGAGCCTAAATATATTTGTAATCCTATTTTATAATAAAATAAAGATGATATATTTTGGTCTTTATAAACCATATAACCTATAAGGGGATTCCAATTAGTAATGACAGGCACTTTATCTGATGCCTTAACAGGCTGTTGTACTATATTTAAATTATTTGTAGACATATATATTTATATTTGTTCTAAAGCTACTTCTAAATCATCTGCGAACGCTTCAGTTATGTTATCAGTTTGTTTGTTTAATTGTTCTGTAAATGGTTTGCTAAAAAATTGTGTACGTGTTAATCCTCTTTGAAATATAGAACGCTGTATTAAAAATGCAAGACTATTATTTGTAATAAATTTACCTTTTGCGTCCCTTCCTTTTAAACTTTTAGATTTTATCCATTTTATTAGAGGTTGTCTTGGTGGCATTTTACTTGAGTATTTAAATGGACTTCCGTGTCCTCTAGCACGTCCCGAACCTTTAAAACCCCCTGCTCCCTTAACACCTTCATCAACGAATTGCCAATAATCCTCAGCACGTCCAAACTCAAACTCTAGTGTTACAGAATCTTTTTGATTAGTAACTAGATAATCAAAGTCCCTTGATAATGTTCCTGTTGCATTTTTCTTTTTTTGTTTAAGAATATTTCGCCCTTCCTTAACAACATCGTTGCCAAGTTTCTGTAGTGATTGTATGGTATTTTTAAACTCCATTATGTATTAGCTTCTACTGGTGCTATGCAAAGGTTATTCTTATTGTTTACATCTACATTAATTGTAGCACTCCAACCTGTTAATAAGTTATTGAATCTAGCTGTGAATGGTTCACACGTTATAGGTAACTGTAGCACCACTTGGTCATCAACCCAAGACTGCGTTGATAAACTTTGTTTAAATTCTGCAATAACATCATTTAAGATTTGTAGTGTTTCTGAATAAGTATCAACACGCCCTAATCTTTGTTTATTTGGTTCATCACCAACTTCGTCATTAATCATATCCATTACATATAGAGTAAAAGAATATGTCATAACACCCTGATTAACTGTAGCACTTCCTGGTTCTGCATATAGTATATTATAATCACTAGCACCAAGTTTATTAATGTCTACTTCATCTAACAGTCCTGAATGAAAGCTATTAATCTCATAATGCTTTGTTGCTATTGTTTCTAAATATCCGACTACGTTTCTAAAAGTTATCATAGTTGCTACGTTGTTTATTATTATAATCTTGACTATACGCCAAGTATGTTAGTACCTCTAGTATTGGTAACCTAGTTATTTTTTCTATGTCTAAGATTGAATTAGATAAGCTATACAAAACATTGTACCACCCCCACTTGCTCTGCATTGTTACGCCTTTTGTGGTGTCGTGTTTTGAGCTTCCAAATAATGGTGCGTAATCTTCGCCAATCTTTCGCCTAAAGTCAAAAAAAAACCTAAGCTGCTTAATGCTATATTCATTGGACAATCCTTGAATAGTTCTTCTTTGAATTCTTCAGGATCGTAAGCCTCTACAGCATACCTGTCATTAACCTTATTTGTAACACGTCTATAAAGTATTGACATAATAATATGTAGATTCTCTATAGGTTCTTTACAATATGCTTCTAAATCAATATATTCACCTGTAGTAAGTTTGCTAAGGTTTGGACAAAACCCATATTCTTCACCTTTAAATGTAAACAGCTTTTTAAAATCTTGTTTAGTAGGTTCTGTATCAATCATCTTTTTAATTATGTCCATTATCTCTAACAAGTCTGTGTAAGCCATTTTCTTTACAATAAAGGGAGTAGTGTTACATAATAACGCTAAACTCTTTACAACCTTTGTTTTGTCTGTTCCTTTTCCTTCCTGAATCTTGACATACTTTTGATATGTTCCAATAGTTATGTCTTTCCAATTATCAGGGATTGTTAATTTAACCTCTTTCATTACTAATAAATATAAAATGTTAATATTTGTTTTTTACAATATATAATACTTGCCACTATGATTAATTGATAGCTTGTTTAAACACAGATAACGTACTGCATCTACTAAGTGGTCATTGACTTTTACGGGGGTATTTAATACATCACCATTTTTATCTGTAGCCCATTTATAAGACCTAAATTCTTTTATTGCATTTAAACTATCTTTTGTTATGTTAAGTTTGTATCTACGCATTATGTCAATTCCTAAATGTATTCCTGCTCCCTTCTTAGCTGGTTTTATATTAAAGCCTTGACGATATATTTCTTCTATTGATTTTGGTTCTGCTGAATCTCCTACTATTTCTGATGTTCTGTCTACTCCTAGTTCTTTCATCTTATTAGCTAAGTCTGTATTAGTCAAACGCTTTTCATAAAGTAATTCTCTAATATATAAGCTGTCATCTAATTGTCTAACTTCTACTAATGCTGTAGGTGAATTAGTAAAGCCAAAGTCTAATCCATAACCAACTAAACGCCCTTGTACGTCATCAACAAGTTGAAAGTTTCTAAATATCATTGTCTGCACTGTCCCTATTTCACCAAGTCCATATACACGCCAATAGTCAGGATCAATATCTTTTAATCTTTCAATCTCAGCTATAGTATCTTCATCTAAGAATGGATTGGCTTGATATGTAGATTGCAAGAATGTGCAATCGTCCCTAGTGTGTACCTTTTCATATATCCAAGAATAAGGATCTGAAGGGTTATAATCTAAGTATATCTTTTCTGTTGTTCTAAGTATTAGCTGTTGCCAATCTTCATAATTAAATTCATTTGCTTCATTACACCATAGATAGTGGCGTTTCCTTCCACGTATTTTGACTGGCTGGTCCACTGAAATAAATTCTATTAAGTTGCCATTTAATGTATATGATAATTCTGATTTATTGTGATTTTCTTCTGAATATAATTCTAGTTCCTTTAAGATATTTAACACATCACGATATGCTGTACCTTTAAGAGCAGGGAGTGTCTTTCTGCATATAGTAAATACCTTTCCTGTTTCTTCTAAGCATTTAACAATAAACAACTGACACAGCGAATAGGTCTTGCTAGAACGAGTTCCCCCCTGTAGGCACGTTATTCTAGTTTTAGACCTATACGCCTTGTGAAATACATTTGTTGTTTTAATCTTTGCCTGTGTCAATTACTTGTATAGTTAAATCGGTTAATGATTTACCACCGCTTGTTATGTCTACTTTCTCTGCATATCCTCTGTCCCTAGCTTTTGACTTTAAGTAAAATATAATACTTGTTTCTTTTCCACTAGATATGTTTTTAATTAGTTGCCCTTCTACATAATCAATCTGAGCTTCCTTAATATCTTCAACAGCTTGAGCAAATTCTTCATCTTCACGCATATACCTATAGTACGTACTTCTACTAATATTACCTGCCTTTTTACAAGCGTGATATATAAGTCCTTGCGTTTCTTGTAACGCTTTTAATAATTTCTCTTTTTTATTCTGTGCCATTTGTATTATTTTATCTTTACATTATAACCTTTTTTCTTTAGGTCATTGTACAATTCCTGTGCCTTAATTTCGTCATCTTCTTTAATAGTTATTGTAGCACTATTATCTTGCTCTACTAGCTTGTCTATATTAACATCTAAGTCAATATGCTTAAAACCCCAATCAACAAGCTCATCAATATCAAATTCATTCGCCAGTATATCCATGTCAAACTCCCCTGTGTTTTTGTTAAGACGTATATTTAATTCTCTTTCTTGTTCTTTGTTAAGGTTTAATATTATACAGCCTATATCTTTATATCCTAGTTCTTTACATATTTTTAAACGCTGATGCCCACCAATTACTACATAATAATTTTCTGTGAAATATTCGTTAACTATTATAGGATCAACTAATCCAAACTTATTAATTGATTCTTTTAAATCTTTATATTGCTTTGTACTAATCTGTCTTGGATTATACGTTGCAGCTTTAAGTTTATCTATTTGTATTTTCTCTATATTCATCTAATTTCTTATTTATGTCTATTAGTGCGTAAATTTGTGTACATACCATTTCCAAATGTTTTATCCTACAGTAAGCGTTAAAACACGAATCACCTTCTGCTTTAATGTGACATTCTCTGCATAATCCAACCAAGTTTTCAATGTAATCATTTGTCACCTTGTTTCTAGTTCTTTTCTCTAAGTGGTGTATATCTACAGCAGGTGCATTACACATTTCACACGGTATATATGTGTCTGATGTGTCATAACCAAAAAAGTCAAGATATACTTTCGTATGCTTTTGCACGTCTATCTACTTTATGTAAATTATCACTAGGTAGTGTTAGTATAAAATCACCATTACAAAAATGGCATTTACCTTTTTCCATTAATGTAACTCTAACACAGCTACAGCAAAATCTAAACTTCTGACTCATATATTTCTGTTTTGTAAATTTTTGTATCAGGGTTTTCTTTAATCCACTTTTTATATTTTTTCTCATTCATAGGACCTGGACTATAATACAATTCATTTCCTTTGTGTATGTAAATTATATATATCAAACTTTACAACTGTTTACATATACCTTTGCTAATTGTGCTAGTGTCTGTTGTACACAGCTACCACAGCTACTTGCTTTTTTATTAGCATTAAATACTTTATTATATAGTTTGACCATAATAGCTTGATCTTGTCCACTTATTGTCCCCTTTGTTCTTGGCAACACTTCTTCATATATCTTTAACTCATCTTCTGTAAATTGTCTAACCTTAGAATATGGAAACATAGCATTGAGTGTTTTTTTTCTTTCTTCACACCCACAGTCATCACCAAGAACCTTTTTAGCTACCTTATCAATCCCTGTTGCTTTTAGTGCCTTTTCTATTGAATCACCTAAGCCTTTTGAATTATTATCTTTCATTTATTAAATAGTTTTTTACGTTTCTAATTGCCTTGTATAATGTGTTTTTATTGATCTTAGTTGCCTTAGCCATTTCTGATAAGCTGAAATTTTCTCTATAATATAATTTGAATACCTCAGCATCAAACCAATATAAATCCTTTAGCTTTTCTTCAATCCAATCTAACTTAACTTCTATTTCTTCTTTTTTCTTTTTATTGCTTTTAGATTTATCGGCACTTATACATTCTATAGTTTGCGTTGCGTGGTATTCATAATACTTCTTATACTTATAATAATATCTGCTAGTCTTAGAATGATACTGATTCATCATTACTCTAACAGCATAAAATGTCATCTGCTTTTTGTCTATTATTTCTCTTAATCGTATTTGGTCGCATTTATATAATTCTTCTATGACAAAATGTAATAGTTCTTCATACTCTTTAATACCTGCTATGTTCAGTGCCACATCTTTTAGCCTGTCATAGTTTTTTATAAGGTATTCGTCTAACATATTTTAATCACCGAAGGTATTTTATATTTTTTCATTAAGTTGTATTCTACATTGGATAATTTGCTAGTATGTATCTCTATAATATTGTCAAATCTACTATGTAGTTTTTTATAAATATAATTTAATATACTTTCGTTTTTTTTCAAATCTCTTAAAATAAAATTCAATTCAGCACCACTATCGAATAAAATTGTGAACAAGTAGTTGTTAGTATCTACATAATCCCAGTGTAATCTTCCACTTCTACTATTAAAAAATGTCGGTTTAACTTTCATTTTATTACTCCATTTAAATAATTATTAATAACCTCTAACGCTTCATCAATTCCATTACATATCTCAGCAACGTAACCACGTTTATTTAATTGCTCACGCCACTTTAATTGTTCTTTAGTTGCTCTATTATATCCTGTCTTTAATTCTATTGCTAAACCATGCCATTTGCCTACAGGCTCATAGATAAATAAATCAGGGAAGCCTTTTTTATAACCAGACTTTTTAGCTTTGATTCTTTGTGACATATGCACTTGATACTGTCCGCCCATAGAACCACAGTATAAAACATTCTGTAGATCTAAGTATTTGCACACAGCTTTTTGTAATTGAT
>VTLG01016756.1_pt1 | contig 18323 bp, 32 predicted proteins | sample 4694571 | NCBI WGS metagenome assembly VTLG01 (sample SAMN12604809, study PRJNA352737) | marine metagenome | biome: ENVO:00000447; feature: ENVO:00000209|ENVO:00000569|ENVO:01000036; material: ENVO:00002151; isolation source: viral sequences binned using virsorter ... | reverse complement strand
ATAATAATCTTTACTACAGAGTGTAGTTATAACTTTTTAGTTATAATGTTTTTTAAAGTTTTAGAATGTTTGTTAAGACTTTATAGTTATAACTAAAAGGCTCTGCCTATGTTATACCATGTATCCTAACCCTTGTCAATATAATTATTTGACATCACCCCCTTTGTGTATAAAACTACCCTATAGTTAAAGTGGTTTACAACTAAAATACCCCTTCTGTGTATTTCTGTGTATACGTATACGGATGTACCCCCGGCGGCCCTCGCACTATGCAGAACAAACCAGGCACAAAAGCAGAACAAACCAAGAATATAAGAACATCTTACAAACAAATTTATTTTATTTAAGCTTTCAACCTAATTATTTATTTATAAACTATTGTTATTGCTGAATAAATATACTGTTATTCTATCAGTATAGACTTATTCCCTGCAGTGTATCCCCCAAAGTTTTTTGGGTGTTGAAATAGCTACCCTGATTGACAGGGTGGGCATGGTGTCAAATTTCCAACAAACTTTTTTTAATATCAATGCAACTTTTTTGCTCTTTTGATTGTCTATACTATTAACAGCATAAAAAAATATTTATAACCAATGCAAGTTTTTCACCCTGTTAAACGTCTCTTACACAAACAGCGTAAAATAAATTGAAAAAAACTTTATGTTTAAACGACTAGTAAAAAGTAATAAGTAAATAAAATAATTAAAAATAATGTTGACAGCATTTAAATTATCTGCTCTTAGTTGTGAATAGAGAAAACAATGTGAGAAACAAAAGGAGAACAAACACAATGGAAACTATACAACAAATACACGTCTCAAAAATGACAGGCAAACTAGAAGGCTTTAAGGCTATTTCAACAAACACCACAAGCAATGCTTTTTGTTTGAAGATGTTCAACGCTAAAAAAGATACAATATGTAAAAATTGTTATTCTCATATTATGCTTAATTCATATCGTAAAAATATGGTGGCTTGTTTAGAAAGAAACAGCAAGCTATTGAGCGAAAGCATTTTACATACTCAACAATTACCAACAATAATGGAGTTATATTTTAGGTTTTCTGCTCATGGTGAGATTATAAACCTTAATCATTTAATAAACCTTTTTAATATCTGCGATAAAAATGAGTTAACAACTTTCGCATTATGGACAAAAAGAAAAGACTTAGTAAAAAAGATTATGAAGATGAGAGATAAACCAAAGAATTTAATACTTATATATTCTAACCCTAACAAGTCAGCCATTTTATATGATGCCCCTGAGTATTTTGATAAAACTTTTAACAACGTATTAGAAAACGAAAACGTAAAAGAACAGAATTGCACAGGGCAAAAATGCAAAGATTGTTTAGCGTGTTATAAGTTTAATGATATGAACGTGATAGTTGAAAAAGTTAAAAAATACTAATTACTAAGTAGGGGCTTTTAATTAAGCCCTTAACTAGTGGCTAGTGAATGAGTAAATAACTTAAACAAACAAGAAAGAGTAATAAACAAAATGAAAAAAGATATTTTAATAAATGAAGTTTCAACAACAGTTTTAAACATACTTGAAGAACACAAAGCAAAAGGAACGATGCCCAAATGGAACAAGGGCTTTGTTGGTGGCTTTCAGCCTTTACGAGAGAATGGGCAAGCTTACAAGGGCTTTAATGCTTTTTATCTTGGCTTGATCGTTGGAATAAAAGGCTATACTTCACCCTATTTCTTTACATTCAACAAGCTATTAGAAATTATGGGCTATAAGAAAAAAGATCTTAACTCAAAAGGCTTTGCTGTTCGAGAGGGTGACAAAGTTTCAAGGGTGGGTTTTTGTAAGCTTGATCGAATAGCCTTAGCAAAAAAGATTGATGGCAAAGGTACACCCATAATTTATTATGAGACACTCAATATTAAGGGTGATGAGTTTGTAGATGAAGAAGGAAATAAATGGCAAGCTGAAGGCAAAATAATACCCATGATGAAAAATTACACAGTTTTTAATGCTTGTCAGGTTGAAGGCTTGCCTGAGAAATATTTTCCTAAGGCTGAAGAACTAGCCCCAACTAACCAACGTATTGATGAGATTGATAGGTTTTTTGATGCCCAACAGTCAAAGCTTAAAACTTCAACGAATGGGGCTTTCTATAGACCAAAAGAAGACGCTGTTTATATGCCTGAGTTTTCAAGATGGAACACAAGCAACGAATATTACTCAGTGTTAAGCCATGAATACATACACTCCACAGGCACAAAGGAAAGATGCAACAGGGCAATCAATAACAAATTTGGATCTACTAAATATGCTTTTGAAGAATTGGTGGCTGAGTTGGGTTCTTTATTTTGCATGATGGAATTTAATCTTCAACACCAACCAACAGATAATAACATTGCTTATCTTGATAATTGGATAAAGCTTTTGACTGATCATAAAGAGGCTATCTTTAAGGCTACAGCGTTGGCAAGTAAAGGGGCTGAGTTTCTTCAGCAACAGGCACAAAGCAAAGGAGTTGCCTTAGACGTTGCCTAAGTCTTTACTAAGTAGGGGGCTTTAATTAGCCCCTTAACTAGTCAAGATTAAGAGAGTTAAACTAAACAAAAAGGAATTAAAAAACATGGTTAAAAATATAGCAAAAACATTTTTTAAAATAGGCGAGAGATACGAAGATTGTAAAGAGTGTGGAGAAGTTACCTTTACAAGTATTGAATATAAAGCACCCACAAAAATAGAATGTGTTAGTTACATTTATGATAGAGAGTGTTTTAATTGTGGAGATCTTGCATACGCTGAGAATGGGTTTTTATACGAAGATGAGTTGTATTGCCAAGACTGTTGCCCTGATGGATATGGAGAATAAAAAATAAATTTGACAAGCATATGAAAAGTATGTTAACGAAAAGAAAAAACAGAAAGGAGTAAACAAAATGAAAATGAAGATAGATTTTGAAAAGGCTAAAAAGCTTTTAGAAGATAAGCCCAACATCTCTGAAGAAGAGTACAACAAAAGATTTTGGGAACTATGGGAAGAAACAGAAGAGGAGATAGAAAGATGACTGTCAAAAATATGACACCTTATATAACTTACGTCGACATGGATGGCGTTATTGCTGACTTCTTCAAAGCCTTAGCTTTAGAATTTGGTGTGAACCATTGGAAGGATATACCAACTCAAGAAGATGTGATCGAAAGATTATCAGGCACAGACTTTTTTAGTAGGATACCTATATTCCCAACAACAATTAAGTTTCTCCATATGATAGAGAGATACACTAGAGGACGTTGGGCTATCCTATCAACACCATTAAAAGGAGATGAAGAGAATAGTTCTAAACATAAAGACATATGGCTAGACAATCTCTTTGGATATGCCTTTGATAACGATTTTAATAAGAAGAGATTTTATTCAGCAGAAAAATGGAGATGGGCAACAACTGTATACCCTGAGGAAAAGTTACTACCCTTTAGCAATGGCTTTGACAGGGTTAACCTTCTTATTGATGACAGACCAACCAACCTTGAGGAGTTCAAGGCTAAGGGTGGCTTAACAATCAGGTATCAGGCTAACGAAAGTAAGCTTGATAAATTTGAACAGAAACTAAAAGATTTATTTCAACCACTAGCAACAAAGGAGTTACAACATGGCTAGACAAATACTAAACAAAACAATCTTTCTTCCTTACAGAAGGGAAACAACACGCTATGGAAAGCGTGGAACAATAACCAAAAACAATGGATATGTTCAGCGTATCTATGAAGGTAGGGGAACTGTCCCTAGATTAAGGGGAATGTTTGCAACCCTACAAGATGCAGACAACATAAGGAACAGGGATTAATTTCCCTGTTAGAAAGAGGTCAAAAAATGAACACAATAGATTTAATAAAACTCCTCCTAGAAACAGGGGATTTAAACAAGCCCATTAAATTTTACACTGTTGATAGTGAAGAAGTAGGGGCAGAAGTAAACTGTGTTGAGTTTAGAGATATGCACAACACTATTGGATATGTTAACCTAGAGTTGAGAAAGATAGAGGTGACAAAATGATAAACGTATTAAGTTGTTTCGATGGCTTGTCAGGTGGGCAACTAGCCCTTGAGAGGTCAGGAATAAAAGTTAATCAATACTTTGCTAGTGAGATAGATAAGTACGCTATTGCTGTAGCCAAGTACAACTATCCTAACATGATACATTTAGGGGACGTTAAAAAGATTGACACGACAACCCTACCTAAGATTGACTTGATGTTGGCAGGTTCGCCCTGTACAGACTTATCCTTTGCAGGGCTAGGCAAGGGGCTAGTCAAAGGTGAGCAAAGTAGTTTGTTCTTTGATTGGTGGGAACTAGTACAGGAGTTAAAGCCTAAGTATATCTTTCTTGAGAATGTTAGAATGAAAGAGGAATATAAAAAGCAAATCTCAGAAATACTAGGCTTTGAACCTACAGCTATTAACAGTTCTTTAGTATCAGCACAGAACAGATACAGGCTCTATTGGTTTGGTGTTAGAGATGGCGACACATACAAAGCCATACCTATTAGCCAACCTGAGGATAGGGGCATTGTCTTAGCTGATATATTAGAGCAAGGGCTAGACGATAGTTGGACACTCTCAGACCAAGCACAGGACAGGGCTAGGAACAACCCTAGAAGTAGGGCTTTCACTCCTGAGCAAGAGAAGTCAGGGGCTTTACTATCCAACCAATACAAGCAATCAACTGACAGTCTTTACGCTGTTGCTGATGGCTGTATACAAGTAGGAGAAACAGCAGAGATTAAAGGCTACGATATTATCAAGCGTGTTTATTCTCCTGAGGGTAAAGCACCCACCCTTACTACTATGCAAGGGGGACATAGAGAGCCTAAGGTTGCTACTACTGATCCTAAGGGTGGGCGTATAGTTAATAGACGTAAGGTTGATGGAGTGAGGAAAGACAACCAACTAGATCTACCTTTAAAGCCTTACCTAGAAGTCAGGGCTGACGATAAAACAAACTGTATTAGCACAGTCCAAAAAGATAATGTCGTGGTGTCTCAGATTAGGGACAAGTCTAAGGCTGTTAGAGTTGGTGGACGAGGTAGTTATGACAGGCACGAATGGGACAGCGTAGATGAACTACATTGGAGAAAGCTCACACCAAAAGAATGTGCTAGACTTCAGACAGTTCCTGACAACCATTGTATCATGGGTAGTTTTGATGGAGTGGTTAAGCCTATCTCAAAGTCTCAGCAATACAAGATGCTAGGCAATGGGTGGACGATAGATGTTATAGCTCACATATTGGAGGGTATGAAAGATGTATAAAGAAAGTGGTCATGGACTATCTGTTTTTATATTGCTCGTTGGAGCATGTTATATATTAGATCAACTAGTAAGATGGTATTTTCAATTTTAAATAAAAGGAGAACGATATGTTATTAAATAGAAAAATGGTAAAAGATCTCAGGGCAATATTAGATGATGCCCTCAACGACAATGAAAGTCTTGAACAGTTTATTGTTGAGATTGGTAGTGCTAACTTTAACGATACTGAGGTTACATTTAAAGTTAATCTTAGAATGAAAGGTGCTAAATCACAAAGTCAAAAAGACCTAGAGGACTTTGCTAAGATTGATGGGTTAGACCTAACCAAGATAGCCAAGCTTGATGGCAAAGACTTTAGCCTATCAGGGTTTAGACGAAAGGCTAGGACTAAGCCTTACCTTATTCAAGACCTAAAGAATGGAGGTGAGTACATCATTACTACGGAAACAGCCAAGAGATATTTTGGATTAGCTAATGAAACAAAAACCCAAACAGCCTAAGCCACGCAACCCAATGTTTGTACGCAAGGCAACCATGACCATTAACGACAAGAGGGAAAAGGTTGCCAAGCGTAGGCATCAACACGAAATTTTCCAGGCGAAACTTTTAAGAAAGGAGCTAAAAGATGAGTAAATATAAAGATTGGTTTGATGAGCATGTCATCATAGATTTTGGAGACTTCAACAATAAGGAGGACAAAAAGAAAGCTGACGATTTAAAGGAGAAACTCAAAGAGAAACTAGAAGAGGAGTTGAAAGATGACGAGACAAGTTAAGTGGGCGATACTATTCACACCCTTTGAGCATGAGGATACTGAGTATGTTAAGGAAGGGTGTGGATCTATATGGACAGACAAGTCTCCTGTAAAAGTGTTTGATACTTATGAAGATGCACAAAAAGAATGTGCCAAGTGGAACACAGGAGAGATAGTAAGATGGGTAGGAGAACAGTATGAATGAAGAAGAACAGCAAGAAGAACATAGTTGCGATGACAACGCAATCTATTATGAGTTCATTGAAGATGGTCACAGATATCATGGCTACGAGTGTGGTATTTGTGGGGAACATTTACAATCAGGATAGGAGAAAAGAATGAATGATGATGATGTAAAACAACAGGCATTAGAACAGGCACAGCAAGCCTATGGATTGTTCATATGGTTTGTTAAGTGGTTTAGTTATGTGATGATATTTATGATAACACTAATGTTTATGAATAATTGGTTTGATGATGGAACAGGCAGTAGGTTTATGCCTGATGAAATAGTTGACGATCAATACGACCCAAAAGGTCTTAACAAAAAGAAAGGAATATAGCTATGGACAGAAAAGAAATGTTAAATCATTATAAACATTTGATGTTAGAGATAGCAGAGCTAAAGACTAGATTACAGCCACAAGCTACAGGGCATATACATACTACTATCTCTACATTAGAAGAAAGAGTTAAAGAACTACATAAAAAATTGGAGGTTAGCTAACATGAGTAAACCATATCATAACGAGGGATTCGGCAAAGCTTTCTTTGTAGTCTTCCTACTACTCGTACCCTTACCCATACTTGCCCTGTGGTTAAACGATGGACAAGATTGGGCTGACAGATTTGCAGCAAAATATTTTTCGCCTTGGCAATCAGAATGTTGGGAGACAGCCAAGCATGAAAGAGTATGCAAGTCAGATAATAACTGTAAATTTTGGAGGAACTTTTGCCATGAAGAAGAATAACAATAATAATGATGATGAGGGTATAGCACTATTGTTTATTATATTCTTGCTCATAACTATGACTATGGGATTGAACGCATTTGTTCAGCTTATCATATGAGTAAATGGGCATACATAATAATTAAGGTGGAGCATGATGCACCCAACACAGAAGTAGTTGCTAGGGAATGTGATTGGGACATAGAACACGACACTATTATTGATGCTAAGATAATAGGTTACGTTGAACATGATCCTGAGTTTGACTATGAAGTATTACATTAAAGGAGATAACAATGAAAGGAAGAGATGGAACAGTATTGTTAGACGAAGAGTTTGACGATACAGAAGAGCAAGACAAACAAATTATAGAAGAGTTTAAGGAGATAGCTGATGTTATTAGAAACAGCACTGATGTGCATGGCAGTTAACATCTATCATGAAGCAGGTAATCAATCTATGATAGGACAAATGGCTGTAGGTCAAGTGGTCTTAAATAGGGTAGAAGATTCTAGGTTTCCTGATACAGTATGTGAGGTGGTTAAACAGGCTGTGACGTACAAGAAGTCAGACAAACCTATACGTTGGAAGTGTCAGTTTACATGGTACTGTGATGGCAAGAAAGATGAGCCTGACTTTGACAGTAGAACTTGGAGTCTAGCCTTAGAACACGCATCTATTTTGTTAACCAAGACTATTGTTCTTGATGTTACAGAAGGAGCAACGCACTATCATGCAACCTATGTGCGTCCTGAGTGGGCTAAGACTAAGACAAAAACAACACGAATTGATAGACATATATTTTATAGATGGGAGAAATGATATGACAGATATGTTTTTAGGATTTGCAGCATTAATTTTTATTGAGCAAAACAAAGAGTTTATACACCAAGCTAGAGAGAACAAGAAGGAAGGATATGTTTGGGAATTAGATCCTGGTTTTGTAAGTAAAGATGCCCTGGCGATTGCGTTTGAAGGCAACGGAAAACGTACAGTAATGTGGCGACAAAAGAAAGTAGTAGAGGTTAGACTCCCTTTACCTAAACCAAAGGAGATGAAGTGATGGGATACTTAGCATTACTAATAGTTTATATAATAGCTGTCATCATGGCATGGAGCATTAGCCATGACGATTAAAACTTTTCAAGACTTAGTGGACTACTATAAGACAACTCCACAGTTCCTTTCACTCAGGAATAGAACCCAAAGGGACTACGATTACTGTATTAACAGGGCTGTAGAGACGTTTTTCAGCCCCAAAGTTACAATGGGACGTACTATTCTAGGGAAGATTGGCGTGTCTGAGTGCAAAAAAGCGTACCAACAATGGTTAAATCGTGGAATTAGGACAGCAAACATGACAGCCACAGTCAGTTCTGTTCTCTTTAATACAGCCGTAGAACTAGAGTTGATACCCAACAACCCAATGAAGCATGTTACCAAGATGCAGACACAACCAAGGAAGGTTATGTGGACGGAAGACCAAGTGCGTTTGTTCTTGGATACGGCTTATGGAGAATACAAGTGGAGAAGTATAGGGCTGATAGTTCACATGGCTTATAGCTTTGCCCAAAGGATAGGCGATATGCGAACCTTGGAGTGGAGCAACATAAACTTTGAGGGACGCAGACTTGATTTGGAGCAGTCTAAGAAAAGGGCAGAGGTTCATCTACCTATCAAGGATAGTATGTACAGAATGTTGGAGCAACAGCGTAAAGACTTTGGCTTTCAAAAGTATGTTGCCCCACATCCTTATCCTAGAGGTGGACGCTACGCTATATACAGCGACATAGATATTGGTATACAGGTAAATCAGGTTAAGAAGGTGGCAAGATTACCTAAAGACTTGACAGCGATGGACATGAGAAGGACAGCCATAACAGAAATGGTTGAAGCAGGTGTAGACACAACGCAAATCATGGCTGTATCAGGACACAACAGCCCTAATTCAATGCGTCCTTACATTAAACACACATACAAATCGGCTGCAAATGCCTTAGACAGAAGGGAGGAGAGTAAAAATGGCGAGCAAACCTACTAATGATTTTATCAGAGAGCTAAATGTTAAAGAGGGTGAAACTATCACTATGGATTGTCCCATATGTAAAGGGGTAAAGAAGTTTACAGCTACCAATAGAGATGGATTGATACTATATAATTGCTACAGAAACAGTTGTGATGTGAAAGGAGCAACACTAACTCCGATGTTGGTGGATACTATAAAGAATAAAATACAGGGCATAGAAGAAACAGTAGAGCCTAAAAGGTTTGAGATGCCTGAGTTTATAACTGATGGCAACAACGCTTACGTTCAAAGGTTTAAGAGACGTTGGGATTTAAATATAGAATTGTTATATGATTGTAAAAGTCAAAGGGCTGTGTTTCCTATACACAAGAACGGCAGAGTTGTTGATGCAATAGGTAGGGCTTTATATAACGCACAGCCAAAGTGGTATAAGTATGGTGGTACAGCTAAATATTATTCCTATTGTATTAAGCCTAGCCAAAGTATAGCTGTTGTTGTTGAAGATGTTGTATCAGCTACAGTTGTGGGAGAGAACCTGATAGGAGTAACAGGAGTGGCTTTACTAGGGACTAGTTTACTGAAGGAACATAAAGAGTATCTTGATGGGTTTGACAAGGTTATTGTGGCTCTTGATCCTGACGCTGTAGGAAAGACTATAGAGTACACAAAAGAATTAAAAAGTTACTGTGATCCATCAGAAGTTTATGGACTACAGATCGAAGATGATTTAAAATACAAACGAGAGAACGACTTTAGCAAACTAAGAGAAATGGTGAGTTAATATGGATGATGAACAGCTAGAACTCTTTGATATAAAAAAGCCATCACTATCAGGAGATTATCGTATATGTTCCAAGTGTAATGAGGAGAAACACATATCAGAATACAGATTGCAGATGGGCGGCAAGTCTTATCGCACCGAATGTAAAGACTGTTCAGATAAGAAGATTGCTGTACGCAAACAACTTATGATAGAGAACCCAAAGCCTATTGACCCTAATTACTATTGTCCCATTTGTAAGAAAACAGAAGAGCAGTTAACAATTAATGGACAGTTCCCTGATAGATCGGTGTGGGCATTAGATCATAATCATACTACACATAAGTTTCGTGCTTGGATATGTAACAACTGTAACACAGGGCTAGGAAGATTTAACGATAGTGCAGATGTAGTAGAAGAAGCATTAAAATATTTAAAAAAGGATTATAAAAAATGATAGAGTTAGCACTAATAAGAAGCTTAATGCAGAAAGACTTTTATGATGAACATAAAGGTAGTAGATGTCCTGACAGATTATTTAGCAAAGATGTTAGAAAGATTAAGGGTACACTAGACCAAGCGATGAGCAAGCACGAAAGAAACTTATCCCTTACAGAACTACAAGCCCTGTTCTTTTCTGACAATGGGACGATGACTTCAGCCAACAAAACATCTTACGAGGTTCTATTTAATAAGTTATCAAAAGAAGAACCAATGAATAACGATATAGCGAAAGAAGTTTTATCTAAACTGTTTCAACAAATGGTTGGTGAGGAGATAGCTAACCTTGGCTTTGACTATGTGAACGGAACTAAAAGTAATCTTGAACCATTACGGAACATATTAGATAGCTATCAAGATGACTTCACTCCTAGTTTTAAGTTTGAAGGTGACGACATTAGCTTTGACACATTGGTTGACCACTTGAATGTAAAGTATCAATGGAAGTTTAACATACCATCTCTTGCTAGGAGAGTGGAGGGACTGAGTGGGGGACACTTTGTTATTGTAGGGGCTAGACCAAACACAGGTAAGACTTCCTTTCATGCTAGTATCATAGCATCAGAGGGTGGGTTTATAGACCAAGGGGCTAAGTGTGTGGTGTTATGTAATGAAGAAGCGTACAAGAGAGTTGGCTTACGTTACCTGTACTGTAAATCTAACATGTCGAGTGACCAAGTATTAGAGAACAGAAAGGTGGCACTCAGTCGTTATGAACCTGTAAAGCAGTTGCTATCTATTAAAGATGCAACAGATAAAAGAATGGAATATGTAGAGCAACTAGCTAAGAGTGTTAACCCTGATATCATAGTGCTTGATATGGGTGACAAGTTTGCGAGCATGGGTTCAGAGAGGTCAGACATATATTTAAAAGAGGCGGCAATTCACGCAAGAAACATCGCCAAGAAATATAACTGTGCTATCATATGGATGTCACAACTATCAGCAGAAGCAGAAGGAAAGATAAATGTTAATCAATCTATGCTTGAAGGTAGTAAAACAGGTAAGGCTGCAGAAGCTGATTTGATGTTATTAATTAGTAAGAACCCTGACATTGAGGGGCAGGATAGTAATGACCCACAGCGTCACATCAGACTAGCCAAGAACAAACTAACAGGGTGGCATGGCACAGTTCATGTCGAACTAGACGTAGAAACAGGAAGGTACTCAGCATGAAGATAATACTTGATGTAGAAAACACGACAACTAAACGAGATGGCAAGTTACATCTTGACCCATTTGAACCTGACAATTCTTTGACACTCGTGGGTATAATGGATCACATTAATCAGGACGACAAAACTATATTTGTATTTGACCACAACGAAAAGACTATTGAGGACGATGATGCACAGCAGAGATTACAAAGAGTTCTTGACAACACAACACTCTTGATAGGACACAACTTACAGTATGACTTACAGTGGTTGTGGGCTTGTGGGTTTAAATATAGTGGAGAAATATTTGACACTATGCTAGGTGAATACATATTACAGAGGGGACAAAAACAATCTGTGAGCCTGGAAAACTGTGCAATACGATACGATCTTAACATGAAGAAATCAGACACACTCAAAGACTATTTTGGCAGGGGCTTTCAAACAGATGAGATACCTCTTGACGAGTTGTCAGAATACTTAACACAAGACTTAGTTGTGACGAGGGCTTTGTATTGGAGATTGCTAGATGAATATGCCAAGCCTGAGAGTCAATCACTAATAAAGGTAAGAGACATTACCAACAACGTATGCAAGACGCTAACGAGAATGTATATGAATGGGTTTAATATAGACAGGAAAGCTTTACAGGATGTGCGTTGGGACTTTGAGGACGAACTAATTAAGATAGAGAGACGATTAAACGCACAAGTAAAAGAACTAATGGGTGACACTCCTATTAATCTTAACTCCCCTGAGCAAGTCAGTCAGGTCATATACTCTAGGATACTGAAGGATAAGAAGCAGTGGGCTGTTGCGTTTGATTATGTAGAAAACAAAGACGAGTTTAAACAGGCTGTTAAAGACAATAGTTGTATGATGGTTAAGACTAAGGCTAGTGTTTGTCAGAAGTGCTACGGCAAAGGTAAGGTGTATAAGATTAAGAAGGATGGTAAACCTTTTGCCAAGCCAACTCGTTGCCCTGAGTGTGATACGAGAGGATACAAGCTGACCAAGTTAAAGCATATGGCAGGACTAGGATTCTTCCCACCATCAAAGGATTGGGTTAGTGCTAATGGTTTCTCCACTAGTAAGGGTAACTTAGAAAGCCTTATCAACATAGCCAAAGCAAAGGGCATGACAACGGCAGAAACTTTCTTGACAGATCTAAAAAGACAGAGTGCCATATCAAGCTACCTGTCAGCCTTTGTTGATGGCATAGAACATTATACTAAGGACGATGGCTTGCTACATGTTAGTTTAACTCAGCATGTTACAGCTACAGGACGTTTTAGTGGACGCAACCCTAACATGCAAAACATGCCTAGAGGTGGTACGTTTCCTGTGAAGAAGGTGTTTATATCTCGTTGGGATAGTGATGCGTTTGGAATTAAGGGTAAGATACTTGAAGCTGACTTTGCACAGCTAGAATTTAGGGTGGCAGCATTATTGTCACAAGACAAAGTGGCAATGCAAGAGGTATCTACAGGCTTTGATGTTCACTCCTACACGGCTCAGATTATCTCTGAGGCAGGGCAACCAACGACTAGGCAAGAAGCTAAGGCACACACCTTTGCTCCTCTGTACGGAGCTACAGGGTATGGTAGAACGAAAGCTGAAGCTGAATACTACACACACTTTATGGACAAGTACAAGGGCATAGCTAAATGGCACAAGAAGTTAGGTGATGAGGCTATCAACCTTGGCAGAATAAAGATACCATCAGGTAGACAGTATGCTTTCCCTGATGTGGAGAGAAGGAAAAGTGGAACTCCAACCCACTTTACTATGATTAAGAACTATCCTGTGCAGGGCTTTGCTACAGGCGATATAGTTCCTATCGTATTGTTGGAGATAGAGAAGCGTTTAGACCAAAAAGATTTAAAGAGTATGTTGGTAAATACTGTGCATGATTCCGTTGTGTTGGACGTACACCCACTAGAAGAGAAGGACGTGTTGGGTATAATAAAAGATGTCAATGATAATCTGAAGAAAATAATAGAGAACTATTATGACATTGATGTAAATGTTCCGATGCTGTTGGAGTCAAAGATAGGTGACAATTGGCTTGACGTTAAAGATGTAGTCTGATAAAATTCGAAACATAATATAAGGAGTATATAACAGTGGAAAACACATTATCAGTAATAGGAAAATCCCCTGCCGATCTAGCAGAACTAATGGGGATGTCGAATGTCCCTGCGAAAAGCACATCAGCTTTAGCAGAGATTAAGCAGGTTCATCAGAATGTGATGGGTACAAAGCAAGTTGATGGTGAAGCTATGGAAGTAGCCATCGTTAAGGCAGGAGCGTACTCTGTTACTTTCCCTGATGATACTGTGTATTACAGTGACACCATCACTATCCGTCCGTTTATGCAACGCTTTCAGTTTCAGCGTTACGATAAACACTATCAAAAACCTGATGGGGGGGAAGGACGGATGTTGCGTACTGTAATGGCAACGTCTTTGAATGGTGACTTGAAGGACAACTACGGAGGGTTCAACTGTGGTAGACCATCAGGTTATGTTAAGGACTTCAACTCGTTGCCGCAAGAAACACAAGACCTTATGAGATCAACCGATAGGTTCAAGGTTATCTTTGGTCTGTGTACACTTGACAAACCTAAGGATGCCAATGGTAAAGCAGTTAAGGTTAAAGAGTTCCCTTTCTTGATGAGGATTAAAAACAGAGATAGTTTCAAAACTATGACTGATATATTTAATCAGATTCAACGAAAGAACAGGCTTCCTATTCAACATCTTCTACACTTGTCGTCTGAAGTAAAGAGTATCCCTAGTGGAGCAACCTATGGTGTGGTTAAAGCAAAGCTAGGTGAATTAGTAGAGATCACCACAGACGATCAAGAGGTGTTGAACAACTTTGTTGAGTGGGTAGAATCTATGAACTCAATCACAATCAGCAAATGGGAGGAGCATCGCAGACCTGAGGAGTTGTCTGACGATGAGTCTGAAATAGTTGCTAACGTAGTTGAGATTGACGAGTAGATGAACCATCCTGCAGAAGTGGCGATACATTCTTTCTTACAGAAAGTTATGCTAGGTGAAACTAGTATGGACAAGGCTACTATTGACCTCGTAGCCAAGGACGTACAGGAAGCTATGGCTCGCCAATTCTCAGGAGAGAAGAGGACTTTCAGACTACGCATGTCTAACATCGGACGTAAGAGATGTCAGTTGTGGTTTGATAAGAACTCTCCTGAGTCTAAGTTAGCTGACTCACCATTCTTTATTATCAACATGATATTGGGGGATATCATTGAAGCTGTGTTTAAGGGCTTACTCAGGGCTTCAAAGGTTGAGTTTGAGGATAGTGAGCATGTCGAACTACAGACTAAACACAAGAAGGTTGAAGGAACATATGACCTGGTTTTAAACGGCAAGGTTGACGATGTTAAATCAGCCTCCCCTTGGGCATACGAGAATAAGTTTACGGACTTTGCTACGTTACAAGGGAAAGACAGCTTTGGTTATATCTCACAGCTTGTGGGGTATGCCAAGGCTAAAGGTGTGCCTGTTGGTGGTTGGTGGGTAATCAATAAAGCTAATGGTAATTTTAAGTATGTGAGTGCTAGTGATGTGGATATGAACTCTGAGTACGAAAAGATAGAGGACACCATATCTTACATTGAGAAGGACGAACCCTTTGAAAGGTGCTACGAACCTGTGGAAGAAACATACTATGGCAAGCCTAGTGGCAACATGAAACTTGGCATAGAGTGTAGCTTGTGTAACTACAGAGAGAAGTGTTGGGACAACCTACAGGTTCTACCTTCAAAGGTATCAAGGTCTAGCAATCCACCCTTAATAAACTATGTTAAGTTAGCTGATGCCCAAGATACAATTTAGGAGCAAGTTTGAGGAGAGCGTAGCTAAAGAGTTGCGCCTTCTCAAGCAAAGGATTAGATATGAAAAAATGTCAATCAAATACGCAGTGCAAATGTTTAGACTCTACAAGCCTGATTTTGTTCTTAACAATGGTATTATTATTGAGGCGAAAGGATGGTTCAAAGCGAGGGACAGGGTAAAGCATCTACTAATACAGGAGCAGTATCCTGAGTTAGATATACGCTTTCTGTTTCAGAACGCTTACAATGTGATTAACAAAGGATCAAAGACTAGGTATTGTGATTGGTGTGATAAGTATGGATTTAAGTGGACAGATAAGGAGATACCTAAAAAATGGTTGACAGAAAAGAAGAAGCGAATACAACTAGGGACACTGAGCAAGTGGAAGTAGATAGAGTTAACAGCCCTCCACACTACAACAATGGTGGTATGGAGTGCATAGATTATATTCAACAACAATTAGGTGAAGAGTTTTCTTCTTATTGTCAGGGCAATGTTATAAAATATCTTCACCGTTGGCGATACAAGAATGGTATTGAGGATTTGAAGAAGGCAGAGTGGTATCTCAAAGCAATGATTAGGGATATAGATAACAGGAGTATGTCAGGATGAAGTTCAAGATTACAGCAGAGGTTGAGATAGATGATGAGTCTAGTCATCTGCCTGTGACCTGTGATGCAGCATCTATGAAAAAAGAAGGCGAAAAAGTTGTATCTGATATAGTTAAAGATCTTCTCTACGATATTGACGACATTGAAATTAATAGCATAAAGGTAACAAAGGTATGAATGATTATCAAAAATTTATTGCAATATCTAGGTACGCTAGATGGTTGCCAAATGAAAACAGAAGAGAAACATGGGAAGAAACAGTCAATAGATACGTTGATTTTATGTCGTTGAAGGTCAAGGGACACTTGCCTGTGCAACAAATAAAGGATGCTATAACTAAGTTAGAAGTTATGCCCTCTATGAGAGCGTTGATGACAGCAGGTCTTGCCCTTGAGAGAGACAACACAGCAGGATACAACTGTAGCTATCTGCCTGTTGATGACCCAAAGTCTTTTGATGAAGCGATGTACATACTGTTGTGTGGCACAGGTGTTGGGTTCTCTGTAGAGAGACAGTATGTCAATCAACTTCCTGAGATACCACAAACTATAGAACAGGTTGACACTGTTATAGATGTGCAGGATAGCAAAGAGGGATGGGCAAGAGCGTTGCGTAAACTTATAGGACATCTCTATATGGGTGAGTCTCCACATTGGGACGTATCAAAGGTTAGACCTGCAGGTTCTAGGCTACAAATATTTGGTGGTAGAGCATCAGGACCTGCTCCTTTGCTTGACCTATTTAGTTTTACAACAGCATTATTTAAGGACAACGCAGGACGCAAGTTGTCAAGCTACGACTGTCACAATTTAATGTGCAAGGTTGGAGAAGTTGTAGTGTCAGGTGGTGTTAGACGTTCTGCTATGATTAGTTTGTCTAACCTATCTGATGGACGTATGCGACACGCTAAGTCAGGACAATGGTGGGAAACAACACCACAGATGGCACTCGCTAATAACTCTGTATGCTACACAGATAAGCCTGACGGAGAGACATTCCTAAGAGAGTGGACATCCCTTGTAGAGTCTAAGTCAGGAGAGCGTGGTATATTTAATAGAATATCTGCAAAGGAACAGGCAAAGAAGTTTGGCAGAAGAAACGCTGACTATGAGTTTGGAACTAATCCTTGCAGTGAAATAATACTTAGACCCTATCAGTTCTGTAACTTAACGGAAGTTGTGATACGAGAGAAAGATAAGTTTGAAGATCTGAAGAGGAAGGTAATGCTTGCGACTATACTTGGTACAGCACAGGCTACCTTAACTAAGTTTCCTTATCTGCGTAAGGTATGGAAGACTAACACTGAAGAGGAGAGACTACTAGGTGTTAGCCTTACAGGGATAATGGATAACGAATTGACTAGTGGAAAGAAACATGGACTTGATAAAACGCTTGAAGCATTACGGCAGGTTGCTGTCGAAACAAACAAAGAGTGGTCAGCAATCTTTGGAATCCCACAAAGCACAGCCATCACCTGTGTCAAACCAAGTGGGACAGTATCACAGCTTGTTGACTCAAGCAGTGGTATCCACCCTCGCCATAGTAGTTATTATATCCGTACCGTTAGGGGTGATAATAAAGATCCTCTTACTAACTTCATGGTAGATAGTGGCATACCAAGTGAACCTGATGTGATGAAGCCTGACACAAACATGGTGTTCAGCTTTCCTATGAAGTCGCCTAGAAAGTCAGTGATGAGAGACGATATGACAGCCATAGAACAGCTACAAACATGGCTCACATATCAAAGGCATTGGTGTGAACACAAGCCGTCTGTGACCATATCTGTGAGGGATGATGAGTGGATGGAAGTGGGAGCGTTTGTCTTTAAACACTTTGACGAAATGTCAGGTGTATCGTTCTTACCACACTCCGATCATACTTATCAACAAGCACCCTATCAAGAGTGTACAGAAGAGGTATACAATGATTTTAGCAGTAAGTTCGGACATATAGATTGGGATAAATTTAAGAGCTATGAGAAAGAAGATAACACACAGTCTTCTCAGACATTCGCTTGCTCAGGAGATTCGTGTGAGATTGTGGATATAACATGAGTACTGTAATAATATTTGCAACAATACTATTTAATGGCATTGTCGAAAACTTAGAGTATAAAGTTGGCACGTTTTCTAATTATGAGGAGTGTACAAAATACATATCTGATAATCAGGAACACATTGGTAGCACTCTTAGACAGCACTTAGATAAGGTGTATCCAAACAGTGAGGTATTAATTATATCTTGTTCGGATAGGATTAACTTTGTGAGTGACGATGAAACCATATGAACAAGGATACAGTGTCTTTGTGAGAGGTAAACTCTCTGAGGGAACAAAGATGCTGAGAGGTAATCCCTTTCACCTTGGAAGTGTAGCTTCTAAAGAATGGGAACGTGGCTTCAATGCTGCGTAT
>VTLG01014157.1_pt1 | contig 18324 bp, 18 predicted proteins | sample 4694571 | NCBI WGS metagenome assembly VTLG01 (sample SAMN12604809, study PRJNA352737) | marine metagenome | biome: ENVO:00000447; feature: ENVO:00000209|ENVO:00000569|ENVO:01000036; material: ENVO:00002151; isolation source: viral sequences binned using virsorter ... | reverse complement strand
GTTTCCGCTGATTTTTTTCGCGTCTCTCATTTTGAAGCTCCTTGGATTTGTGATTACGTTCTACTCTTCTTGTTCTGAAACGCTTGTCTCTGAACATCTTGTTGACAACTTGGTTCTCAAGTTCATATTTGGTTTTCTTGTCTAGTATTCTCATTGTTTTATACCATTCTTATTTTAAAGGGAACACAACCAAGATTAAAATCATCAGGAATTTTTATATTTTCCTGTTTAGCCTGATTAAAAAAAGAAGAATGTCTTTCGACACACTTTTGATGACTTGAGAAAGTTTCTATTACTGTGGAACTATTGATTTGAATAGGAATAACTGAAAGATTTAGCTGAATAATTAGAAGTATCCAGATCATACCTTAACCCATACATTCTCATCTTCATGGCTTATATCGGCAGTATTCATAAATGATTTTATGTTCTCCTCTAGTTCGTCTACTCTTCGTTCATTGTAGGCTATGGCTTCATCAGCAGCCATTTGTTCGACCCAGTAGTTGACTCCCATAGCCAGAACGTCTATCCTATCATCGTATTGAAGTGAACCCTTATCTTTGGTTAACCTCGTCATCTGATAGAATAATTGTCTACGAGGTTCTTCCTTGCTCTCCTCGTAGTCTCTCTCAGCTTCGGTTAAACTGATAATCAACCTATGCTGATTCATTATAGGCTCTAATACGTCTATAATTCTTGCTTCTTTTTGTTTAGAATGCTTTATTTCTTCTACATTACACTGGTGAAACTGGTTTAATATAGGTTTGAACAGTTCTGTATACATACCATCACCGAAATTAGCCTCAATTTCTATGGTATTTACCTTATGAGCTTGGGCTATCAGGGCTAACTTGCGTAATGTAGGCTTATCATAGCCGCCTTTAAGGCCACCTACGGCTAATACAAAGATTCTACCATTCAATATCTTGGTGATGACATATCCTGTCTCGTCAGCACCTCTACCAGCAGGATCTATGTGCATGGCAGCACCAGTATACTCGTAGTAATCTGTAGAAACCTCGAAAGGCTTATAGAAATAGTCTCCTGAGAGGCCTACGGCTGGGAGATCCATCAACTCATCCCTAGCCCATAAGACCCGCCCAGGAGCTTTTTCAGTATTCAAGGGGATTACAAGTAGATCCCTGAGTTTGAGGGGGTATCTCTGGTCATCTTCACCGGAAGTATCCAGCATGAACTGTAGAGAGAAGCCTGATTTACCATAGGAAGCTTCCCGTTCAGTTAAATCAAGATCATCAAACCTGAGTGGATCTACAGGTTGACCTACAGGTAACTCAAGTTCAGGTATGAATGGTGATAACTTCTTTCCATAGAAGGTTCTGAGTCTGTTATCTGGCATTCTTGCAGGCCAGATTCTACACTCGTAACCTCTACTTTGCAAACTGGTATAAAGACTTTCTTCTACTTGTGGGGTTCCCAAGTAAATTATGCGTCCAACTGTAGGCATGACTACAGCATCAAATTCCTTAACTACTTCTCCTAACTTGTCCCGCATAACTTGAGTCAGGGCATTACTTAATACTTCGACATCATCTGCGATAATAAAGTGGGCTCTTGACCCAACGATTTGCCCGGTGATACCCACAGATTTAACAGAAGGAGCATGAGAAGCCCTACTAGGAGCAACGTCAAAAGCAACATTAGAACTTCTTTGATCCTCCCTAGCCCTGAGATGTTGGAGGATAGGCATTTCATGAATGATTCTTTTAGTAAACGTAGAAAAGTCATCTGACCTCTGTTTACTGGCAGATACTACCAGAAATTTAAGTTGTGGGTCAACCAGAAGCTTCCATACAACAAAAGCGGAGGTAATCCAAGACTTGCCAACTCCCCTAAATGCTTGGATAATGAGACGCTTCGGGCCTCCTTGGAGATACTCAGCGATATCATATTGTATAGGAGTAGGCTCAGGTAGAGCAAGATGCTTCCAAGCAAGATAAAGAAAATTACGAAAGTCACTTTTAATTAACTCTAGTTGATTGTCTTGGCGTTTCATCAAAAGGAAGTTCAGTTATTAATGATTTTATATCTTCATTATTAGTACCAAGGCACTCAATATTGTTGTCTCTGAGGAACTGCCTGGCAACATTGAGATGTGCAGGGGTAGCTTCACCTGACTTGATATGTTCAGCCAGAGTCCTCGCAAGTAATCCATGAAGTTCTCCTAGATCGTTAACTGTACCATGAGTCATAATAGTTACCCCCAAATCTTAAAAGCTGATCTGGCAGCAGCATATAAGCCAGAACCTATAGCTACTACTGGTTCAACTGGCAGCCCAAACACAGGAGCTGCTATAGCGAAAAACATCATCCAGAATTCACTGGTTTTCCAACCGTCTTTTTGTACTTTTGGAGAGTCGTTTGTTTCCATTATTTTTAATCCTCATACGAGTAGTTTCTGTAGTTTTACAACATTGACAAATACTATCTTCAAACCATTCATTATTCGTCATTCCTTCTGAAACAATATCCATTTCATTGTCACATTTAGGACACTTCATAATTAAAGTGTCGGAGCACAAATATATACTCCAAATAAAATTCCCATAGAAAACATGATTATCCCACATACTAGTGGACATTTAGACATGAAATCATTCATCAGCAAGTCTCCTTACATTTATAATTAAAGAAATAGGAATATATCCTACACCTTTGTAAGAGTTCCCATCATCTTCCTTGTTATATGCTAAAACAGCATAACCATCTTTAACACCAAGATTGAAACCAATAGTGTCATATATTAATTCTTTTATCTTTGTTGACTTAAAGGAACTGTAAGTTATATCATCAAGATCATCAGAAGCGTCTTTCCAAGTAATGATTATAGGTACATCTCTTGGGTACTTTTTTAATAATCGAATAAGATTCACTTGGTTGTCATTCCAAACCAAGCAGCGGCAGCAGCCACAGCAGTTGCTATAGCAGTACCAATACCTTGGACAGTTTTAATCTTGGTATCTATTCGATCCACACGAATATGAATTCGTTTTATTGTACCCTCGTTATCTTCTATTTCTTTATTGTAATGTTCCAGAAGCTCATTGATACGTTTATGTCTGAGAGCTTCAAGCTCTTCATGGGCTTTGAATTTCTCATTAATATGATCTTTAAGAGTCTGAATTTGTTCCATTATTTAGTTTCCTGATTTATTTTGTTTCTCTTTTCTTTAATTGCCTCAGCAGCAAGATTTCCTGCTAAAGTCCCTGCTGCAGTTTCTAAAAACAGAGTACAACCAGATAGTTGTATAACCGTTATAAGAATTAAAAGTAGTCGTATCACAATTTAGCCCTTTCACTTTTTATTTTTTCCTCAACTGAAGCAACCCACGCCTTTCCTTCATCAGAAGCCAAAGCATCCCTCATGCGTCTTGGTGTTACCGTTCCCTCAAGTCGAGTGATTTCTCCTTGTGCATCGTCTTTGACTTTTTGTGCGTCAAATCCTGACGAATCATAAGTGATTGTCTTTGCCGCTACATCAACCGTTGTATAATCCATGACATAGGCAGAAGGATTATCTACCACAAAGGCATTGGGATAGTTTGGTAATACTCTTGCTACATGAGCATCTGCCTCTGCCCTTGAATCATAGTTCTGCATCTTTGCTATTTTGTTGTCTGGCGTTGTATCTACCACTACGAGATATGTCATATTATCCTATTATTGATATAAAATATTTATAGAACCTGCATCAAAAGAAGCTCCACCAAATCGAATGCTTACCTGCGTAAGCTCTGCTGAAAGCGATTTAACACCACCACCACAACCAGCAATACCAGTAGTGACGGCATGGGAATGACTGCTCACCCATGTGTAATTACTGCTATCTTTCAATGCCAGCGTCATAATTCCGTTAACAATGCAAGATGTATTCGCCGTCTTCATAAGAAATGCGGCTGTCGATGTGCCGCTCGCTATGTTTTCGTCAGCACCAGTTCCGTGAATACCGCTAGAAACATATCCTGACGTTTCAAGCCCTCCAGAATCACCAATGGTTACCAGTATATCTCCACCCGCATCATCACTACATCCTTCAAACATAACCAGAATTAATTTAGTCCCAGTAGGGATGCTTCCAAAGGTGACCCCTGTGCCTGATGTGGTTGCCTGTTCTGATGCCAAAGTAAAGCCACCACCAGCCAAATCTAAAATTCCCTGAATGGTATCCTTCTTAGTATTTCCGCTATCGGTTGCATCTCCATGAAGGAAATAGTCAGAGGCCGTCACGGTAGCATCTGTGAAATCTCCCACGAAAGCATCTTTCATCAGCGTTTCGTCTATCTGATTAGTAGCGATGGCCGCGGTATCGATTGAAGCCGCTGTGTAATGCTCCGAATCTATAGCATCATCAGCTATTTCATCACCAGTAATAGAATCTGCTGTAACTGGAGTTGTGCCTACAATACCAGAATCTCGACCAGCATTTTTCCCAACTATTCCACTCATAGTTTATATTCCTTCAATTATAATGTTTGATCCAGATAACTGACACAAACATCAATATCTGATGAACTACCAGTAATGATTGATAAATGATCGTTTGCTTCCATTACAAATTTACTTGTGTGTTCAAAGGTTGTTTTAGCTGCAAGAGCTTGATCAAAATAGATATATGTGTCTGCTCCCGATCCTCCGTCATCAATCAATAATTTGAATGTCTCTGCTGCATTTCCTGTTTCACATATAGTCACACTTAAAACTGTATAAGTATGTCCAGATGCTACTGTAAGTAATGCTTGAACAGAAGAGGCATCACCCCTGAATGTTGCTAGTTTTAATACTTCACTTGCCATTTTTTGTAATCTCCTAGAATCCCATGACTAATGCTTTACCTGTACTAGTAGTATATGAAGTCCACGTTCCATCAACTACAGGGCTTGTTAATGTTTTATTCGTTAATGTCTGAGTAGCAGCAGTACCTACCAATGTCATACTAGCATCTGGAAATGTAAAAGTTCTTGTAGTATCAGCCGATATTCCTGAACATTGAAATTGAGCTTTCTTGGTAGTAGTACCATTATCCTGAAGAGTGAAATTATCATCATCAAGAGTAGATATAGTAGCAGATTCAATAGCATCTATTTGAGTCTGAACATTACTACTGAGAGTATTAATATACTGGAACTCAGTAGAAGTAACAGAACCATCAGCAATCTTGGTGGCATCTATAGACCCTGCCAAATCAGCACTTACTACCGCTCCTGTTAATGCAAGTTTGGAGTAAGCTATAGCAGCAGAAGAGTTAACATCAGCGTTGACTATAACTCCACTGGCGATAGCTACGGCTCCTGAACTACCTATAGTAGCATCTCCTGACATGGCTACGCCAGCATAATCTGTACCATCAGCTACCAGGATATAACCTGATGTGGCAATAGCAGCATCATCCAGTAACGTAAGCTCATCTAGAGCTTCCTGAGCCATGTAGAATGCTTGTTTACTATCGAGATCTAAGTCAGTCTCAGATAAATTAGAACCATCTACGTAATCTACAAGTCTCGTAGCAGGGCTCGTACTTCTTTTAATTAAAACTACTTGATCAGAAGTTATATCAGCAGGATCAGTAACAGTAATTAAGCTGTCGTTATTCCAAGTAAAAACTGCTGCAGACCCAGCTACTGTAACAGTTACATGAGTTCTACTGATAAATGGAAATGTTACAGCAAACTCTTGTGTGTCTCCTGAAGCAACATATCTTACACTTGAATTAGCCATTTACGGTTGTCCTAAGTTAAGTAAAGTTTGAAAACCTGTAGCTCTTTCAGGAGCTACTTTACGTTGAATACTATTAACTTTATAATCTATATATCCTTGAGATAATCTTGGAAACTCAATTAGAGCTAATTTATGAGCTGCTTTTTTATTAGCTCTTATAATATTTTCTAAAGCTAATAATTGTATACCTTCAGGAAGTTTAGTAAAATTATTTGAAGTAACAAAAGGTTCTAAAATTCTTTGATTTAATTCTGTCCACCTATCTATAACAAAAGATTTTTCTAAATTAGTTAATACTACATTACCTAATTTTCTAATACTAGAAGGTTGAGTTACTTTAGATTCTAATTGAGCTAATTTCTGTATAAGAGGACTTTTAGAACCTTTTAATCTAGGAATAGGATTAGCCATTGAATTTGCTAAATTACTCATTAAACTAAACTCATTATTAGTACCGGGAGCAAAAACAGTTTCTCCTACTAAATTTTTCTGAGCTAAATTATCTCCATAACCAGGAGTTACAGCTTTCATAGCTTCATCATAAGCTAAAGAAATTTCGTCAGCTATAGTTTTAAGTGTTAACTCCCCAATCTCTTCTTCTTTTTCTACACCACGCTGTAATTTAACTTGCTTTTCAGGTCTTGATCCTGTAGTTATACCTCGTCTAAAACTCGAATAAAAGCCAATACGAGGATCAGCAAATGTTAATGCTCGTTTAATAGAAGGAGTAAGTTTTCGTTCATCACCACTAAAGAAGTCTACTAATTCAGAAAACCCTTGAAGATAATGACGATCTTTCAATAATTCTAAAGTTCCTATAACTCCAGCTTTAAATACTTCGTTATACTTTTCACTTATTTCTCCAGTAGGATCACCTTCTTCTTCAAATTTACCATTTAATTCGAGCATAGATTTAGCCATAGTAGCTAAACTAGCAGCACCAGCCATCATTACACCGTATGGATCAAGACGATCATACTTTCTCCAACCATCACCAGTATTGAAACTGTGCCAATGAGGACCACCCATTTCGGCTTCCATTGTTTTTCTTAAATTTGGATCACGAGGAGGAGAACCAGTAAAGTTTCCTGTCATAGCTAAACTAAACATTCCACCCCACATAGTCATTGAAGTTCCAATCTTAGCTATAGCTAACTGTTTAATAGCAGGATCAGGACTTCTAAGCTCATCTCTTATAGCTTTATTAGCAAACTGAATAATAGGAGTTCGTTCCCAAGTAAAATTTAAAATATTAACTGGAGTTTGAAAGAAAGGTACAAATATTCTCATCCAACCATTTCTATCAATAACTCCTTGTATAGATTTACTAAAACCTGGAACTACCTTTTCTCTACCAGTTCTAGGATCTACTTGTATTTTTTCTGGAAGAGGATTGGTAAAGGTATTTTTAGCAGCAGTATTTCTAGCAGCTTCAGTAATATCTTCATGTTTATCTAAATTTCTTAAAATATCATCATATTCTTTTTGTATTTTAAATTTAGCATCTGGAGCTTTTAAATCTAAGGTAGAAAACTTATTTCTAGCTTTTCTATAAGCTAAAGATCTTTGTTCGCCACGAAAAGAAAGTCCTTTAAACGCTTCATCAGTAGCTAATAAAAGTCTTCCAGGCATATTTATAAATGATCCTACATAATCAACAGCTTTTCCTAAATTACCTCCTAAATTAAAAGCATGACTACTAATAGCCCGTTCATGTGGTTTAACGAAATCAAACTTAACATCTAAATCTTTAGGACCAAATTTATAAGAACTTACAAGAGTTTTAAAGAATTCAGGAATACCTGAGATAGCGTTCCAAGCTAAAATAGCTGATTCTCTCATGGCTATTTGATCGCCTGTAGCTCCTGCAAAAGCTCGTTCAATAATAGAAGTTAATAATGCAGAAGTATTACCAAGAGGATTAACTTGTCCTATAGTTTTAACTGAAGATAAAAGTCCATTGATATAAATTTCAGTTAAAGCATCTCCTCCTTTGGCAACTAAAGATTTATTCATAGATTTTACTCTAGTCTTTAATTGCATTAAATTCATACTGGCTATTTCTGCCTGAATTTCTTTAGAAGATTTTGCTATTAAAGTTTCTTCTAGTTCTTGTCTAGTTACCTTTTCTTTGATTGAAGCCTTTTCTTTTTTAATCATAGATTGAAGAGTTTTTTCAGCCTCAATTCTCTCTATCTTGGTAATTGGACTTATGTCTTTGAGTCCAGCACGTTGCATTAAAAGTTTACTATATTGATTATTCAAGGCATCTAATCGTTTTTGAGCTTTAGCACCTTCATCTAATCTACTATTTAGCTTTTTAAGTTCTTTAGCTTTTTCAGCTTTTAATTGTTCTATTTCATTAGGTTTAAGTGTTTTCCCTTTACGCTGAGGTTTTAAACCTTTTCGTAAATCTTCAATATCTTCAGAAAGATTTCTAGCTTCTTTACGAACCGCAAGTTGTTCTTTAGCTTCTCTTTTAAATTTATTCTCTAAAGTATCTCGTTCAAACTTAACCCTTTTAATCTGAGCTTTAAGAGCTATAATTTCAGGAGTATCTTTAAGCGGTTTTTGTTTAGGAAAAGGTTCTCCTCGTTCTGGTCTTTTCCAACTAGCTAATGTTTTCTGAAGCCTTTCTATTTTTCTTGCAATACGTTTTCCTGTAGGAGTTTCAGTTCTTTTAACTGTAGTTTTCTTGGTTCGGTTTAACTCTTCAAAGTGAACTTTTGCTGTTACTTCATCTAACTGATTTAACTTAAGTTCTCTACCTCTAGTTTTACCTTTAAGAGAACGAGTAGAACGAGTTAGTTTTTCTAATAGTTCAGCTTTAAGTAAATCCTCATTATCTAAAGCTCTTACTTGTTTAGCATAAGATCGTAAAAGATCAGAAGATTTTTTACTCAATAAACCACCAGCTCTTAAAATTTCCTGTAAAGCTAATTGACTTTCATAATATGCTTTTTCAGATTCTTTAGTTCCTACTTTTATATCTTGTTTCGCTGCCTGAATAACTCTTTTATATCCTATAGCAGCTAAAACCTTTGCTGAACCTACATACTGAATAGCTTCATCTACGTTAGTAGCAGCATTTAAAACAGCTTGTATTTGATCTTCATGTACTTCTGTAATACTTCCATCTAGTAAATCATATATTACAGTTTCAAAATCCTCAGTTTTTACTGTAGGTTTTTGTAGGCGTTTAACATCTAGTTTTTTAGCTATAAACTGGAGAGCATATTTAGCATCTGTTTTATTGTCAATTTTTAATAAATTTGTTGATTCAATAATAGTTAAATCTTGAGGTTCAATTTTTCCACCATTGGCTATTCTATAAATAAACTCTTTTACATCATCATTAAAGTCTTCTTTTTGTTTGCCGCTATTATAGTCTTCCTCATTCTTGTCCCATTTTTCTTTATAGTCTTTTTCGTTCTTTTTAGTTTGACCTACAATAGCTTCTTCTTCAGTTGGAAGTTCTTTTAATTCTTTTTCTAAGATTTCTTTAGACCCTGGCTGTTGTTTAATATCATCAAGAATTCTGGTAAAATCTCGTGCAAAATCTAAACTACCATCAAATACATCTTTCTCATCAAGATCAGTATCTTTAGTTGCAGAAGGAATGATCTCATCAATTTGTTCACCAAAGTCTTCATCACCATATATATTAGTTTCAGATTCTTCTAGCGTTGGTTTTTTAACTTTAGGTTTAATAACACCAGTTTTCTTTAAAGCCCATCCAGTTCCTCTGAGTAAAGCTTCAGCAACAGCTCCAGCAACTAAACCAGTTACAGCATTTTTAGCCCTAGCTTTAGCCTCACTATCTTCATCTTGTTGAGCTAAGTATCTTTTTACTGCTGCTGCTGCCCTTGGATTTTCTGATATAGCTCCAATAGTTAAAGCTAAGTTTCCTAAGTTTTTATCTTTAGGATCAAACGCAGCAACATCAGATAAAGCACCGGCTCCAACAGCAGTTAAGGCTTGTCCTGCTTTATTTAATGCTCCTGATTTTTGAAATAAATTAGCTAGTTTTAATCCTCCCCTGATAGCCCAAGATCCACCTATAAATAAAGGTAGAAACTGTCCTAATCCTTGACCTAAACTTCCAGCTAATGTTTCTGGTTCTGGAAGATTCCAAGCATTATTGTCAATTAACCTAAGAGTTTGTCCAGTTTCTTCAAATCCTTTAGCTACACCAACACCAATATGTTTAGCAAAAGAACCTAGATGATCAAAAAAACCAGGATCTTCACCCTCATCTATTTTTCTTAATTCTTGTTCTGCTACTTCATTAAATTGAGAGGTTGCTTGTTCTTTAATTAAATCTTCATCATAAGAAGGAGAAGTTTCATACCGTTCTCGTATAGCTTTATTACGTTGGTATAACTGTTTTAATTGTTCTTCTCTATCTTCTTCTTCTTCGATGTCATAAATTGAAGTTATTTCTGGCATTCTATACTTTACCCAAGTTTGCTTTAATATCGTATGCTACCTCGCCTTTGGCTGTTTCTACAGATGATCGTACCTGAGAATATGCACTATCTTGTTTACTCTTAAAACGACTAAAATCATATATATCAGTAATAATCACATTTCCATTTTCAATTTTAAATTGGAAACCACCAATCGTAGTCGCTGCTGCAACAGAGTCATCAAAACTATCCATTAGAAGTTGAGCCTTTCCTTTCCAACCAGAAGGATATCGTTTCTTAGCATCTGCATACTCTGAAGCCTTTCTACCAGCAGTAGCAACAATAGCAGGAATCGACATACCAAATGAAGTATCAGGATAGTCAGAGTAGTCTACATAATTACGGCCCTCTGCTATTGCTTTTTTGACAGCCTGTTTTAAAACAGATTGGACTCCCTCTGATAACGCCTCTTCGGTTACAACTGGTTTTTTACGCCCAAACCCTAAAGAAGCAAGCATATTATTATCTTTTAAGTAACTTGCAAAGAAACGTAGATTATCTGGAACGGCTTCTGTTAAAGCCTTTCTGGATAACTTACCTAATGTTTTAAATAGATTATCTTCCTTTTTAACAATAGACTCTTTAACAATAGACTTTATAGCTTTAGATAGGGGAACAGGTTGTTCTTCTTTAGGTGGAACAACAGTTTGACCAAGAGCCAGACTAATGCCTTTATTTAAAACATCATCTGGATATTTAAATCTTTCTGCTTCTCTTACAAGTAATGAATCTACTAATTTACGGATTTGGTTCTCATCATTAATATCTACAGTATCCGTGGGCTTAATATTCATAGCTTTGGCTGCATCTTTAATCATAAGATCAGTTGGATTCTTATCTGATCTAGGTGAAATTATATTAATAACTTCTCCAAGTGATAAAGTATTACCTGTTATTGTTGTTCCACCGTCTTTTTTAATTTTGTTTCTTAGATCAATTAACTCTTTTGGTGTGTAACGTCTCGGTTTTAATTTATTAGTAATATTTAAAACACCTGCTCTTATTCCAAGTTCAGGAGTTTTAAATGTTTCAAACCCACCTTGAGATGTTTCCTTTCCTTGCCATTTAATATTAGTTTCTCTCAAATTAAGAGGATTATTTCTTGCAACACTCTTGATCTTACTGGTGCTATAATCTTTAGGAGGAGCTTCATCTATAACTTCTATAGATTTAGATCGTTCTTCAGGATCTCCACCGGGAGTTATAAACCTTCCTGTTTCTGGATCAATCCCATCGTTATCTATAATAATCTGTTCAGCTTCTTCTTGACTAACTATCTTACCATTATAGATACTAGGTATATGGGTTTCTTGATTATTATTAATTTCAGGATGCACTACGCCTATAGTGTATTCTGTAGAAGTACCACCAAAATTATTCTTATATTCTTTACGTCCCTCTGTTGTTACTCTTCCAGTGGGTTCTCCTAATACTAACTCCTCACCGTCTTTTTTAGTGGGCTCTGCGGGTGGAGCTTCATAAGGCTCTGTTGATGGACCGATCTTAGCAATTCTCTCTTTTGGCGTAAGAAAAGCTTCTTCAGATGTAACTGCGTCAGCTCCTTCAGTTACCGTGGCGGCATACGCAGATCCTATAAAAAAATCTATCCAACTTTTATTGTCACCTTTTTCACTTTTTTTAGAAAAATTAGTTTTATTACTAAAAACAACTTCTTCTTGGGATACTTTTTCTCCTAGTTTTAATTTCTTACCTAAACTATCACTATTTAAACCAAAGACATCTCCGAAATCTTTACCTATTTGAAATAAAGCTTCTCCTGTTTTTAGTACTGGACTAATTAATACATCTTCAATTTTATCAATCTTTCTATTAAAATCAATCATAAAATCATATATATCTTGTTCAGCTCCTATAAGAACTCCAGTAGTTCTTCGTAATTCTCTGAGAGAAAGTTCTGGAGAAGGAATTTCCGTTGGTCCTATACCTGTTTTCAGGTCTAGAAAACCACCTTTAGCACCACCAGTATCAGAAGGCCTTAGGATTCCAATAGTTCTTTGGCTAGGTTCACCACCGGGTTCTTCAGTAACAGGAACATTGGGATCAATTTGTCCTGCTTTAATTCGTGCTACAAATCCAACAATGACATTATTAAATTCTTTTTTAAGTCCTTTTATATCGGGAACACGATCTTCTGATGCCGCTTTTCTAGCTTCAGTTTTAACGTCAGCTTCAAAGTTACTTCTCAAATCTTGTAATTGAGTTAAAACATCTATATAAACATTAGGATCAAGATTTGCACGTTGATTAAGTGCCAATGCTCTTATATCAGCTTCAGAAAATTTAATCCCTTGAGTCATTAATTGGTCTAAAGGATTTTTAGTAAGCCCACCTTTTAATGCTGTTATTACACCTGAATTAACAGTTTGAACTTCTCGTCTTAAAGTTTCAAGATTTTCTTTGTACTCTACGTTTTCTCCACCTCTTAATTTATTTAAAATTGTATAAGAGTTTTCATTTAAATTATTATCTGTTTGAGCTTGAATTAATTGTTTAACTGTAGTGATCTTTCCTGATGCTACTAATCCTTCAACAATATTATAAGCATCACTATCTACATCCCACTTAGCATTATCATCTTCAGTTAGTTTAGTTTTAATATAAGCATTAATAAGCTTTTGATCTGATGTTTCTCTCTGCATTACAGCTTGCAGATTTTTTGTTAAATCAGGATCATTTAAATTCTTAGAATAATAATCATCTGCTGATTTACTCGCACTATCGTTTTCTTCTTCTTCTGTCCTCTTTTCATCCTCTCTTGTTTCTCGATCTCTACGCCTTACTTCATTATGAAAATCAGTATAGATTTTATAGATTTGTGCTCCAGTTCCTTCAGGATCAGTCCTGGCATTTTTCAGAGCATTGAAAGTTACATTAGGAGAGAAGTCTCCTGCTAATAAGTTCTCAAGAATAATAGGATTATTAAAAGTTTCATCATGAGTCGCTATAAGCCTGAGCACAGTTACCTTGGCATCATCTAGTTCTACCCAAGGATGAGCTTTTACAATTTGTTTAGCATTAGTACGAACCCAATTATTAGTTAAAACTTCAGAAGGGTTAAGGGAAGGATAAAACGCTGTTTCTTCATAGATACGAGAAATATTACCATTAATTGCAGATACGGTAACTCCATATTGTTGATTTTTTTCAACATCATAGACAGATTTCATACTTGCAGCTTTAAGTACATCTATCCTTGTTTTTAAATCAAGTAACGTCTCAGGATTTCCGTCTGGCATAGTCCTGATTGCTCTTAAATAAAGATCGTCTACATGAGCTTCGATAGTAGTATTTTTTTGTAATGAATTTGTATCAGAATCTTTAATAATATTGGCTACGTCTTCACCATCTAGGTAAGACTTAATTTCATTATAAGCATCATTAGCCGTTTTAATATTCGTTATATCTCCAAAGGCTTCAACAGCGACTCCCAGTAAACCACCTGGCATTGCTTCATTTCTTATTGCAGCATTCTGAGCTATCTTTACATCGCTCTTAATACGTTCTTGTTTTTTAAATTCTGCCAGTTTACCTATAGCATCACTGAAAGTCCGTAAACCAGCAACTGTTTGCCGATCTCTAAGAGTAGTATCAACACTTTTCTGTATATTAATCGCGGCTGTAGGATCAGTTAATCCTGTTTTTACAGGATCTAAAGTAAATAGTTGATCAGGAGATGGCATTATTTAACCGCCCTTTTTCTAGTTCCTTCAGTGTCTTGTTTAGAACTGATAGCAGTTTGAATACCAGTACCAGCAATACTTAAAGCTGATCCAAGAAAACTGGGACCAATACTTAAATCACTAAAGGCCGCATTATTTTGACTAATAGTATTTGCATCAACATTTTCATGTCTCCTATTAAAATCATCTTTAAGAACTTGTAAATTACGATCCTTACGAACTAAGGCATTAAAACCATATCGTTCTATATTTTGTTGAGCTGCTCTAAACGAACCACCAACTTGACCAAATGTTCCACCAGAGCTACCTCTCATAGCTGCGTCTTTAGCGTGTTCTCTTCGGATTTTCTTTTGAAGTTCAAATCTGTCTAATCCAAATTTCTTTAATTCTAAAATCTGTTGTTGGTTTAAATTTAAATGCCCATTAAAATTGGATCGGTTGTTACTGGCTACTTGTCTATACGCATCAGCTCGTTCTCTATCAGCTTTTACTTGTGCTAAATTGTGTTCATAAGCAGTAGTAGCTGTGCTCATTAAAAATTGGGCAGCATACAGCATTTCAAATCCCGCCACTAACCAGCCACCTTACAGAATTCATAAAACTTAACTTTATTAACCATACGTTCCCCTATTATCGTAAACCCACACCACTTAAGCCACTTGAGGTGTAACTCATTTCTACTATCTATGATATTCCACAAGTGTGGCAAAAGATTATTCATTTTCTCAACTTCAGTTCTACTTTCCTTCAGGAAAGCTGTTGATATTTTCTTTAAGCCTCCTGAACCTAACATCCAGACAAGTCCTGTCTTATCATCAGCGGGAACTACACCATACATACCAACAACCTGCCCATACTTATCTATTATGGATCGACACATCTTACCATACAGATAACCACTCAGCAGGGCTTGTTCTGGAGTTCTTCCAAGAGTCTCCACTTCACGTACATCTTCATATCTTAAATTAGAAGCCAGAGAAACAACATCTTCAAGCCTACTGACTCTGTGGTAGGGCTTCACGTTATCTCCTCGCAGAAATAGTCCGTACTACATAGTTACCTTCCCAATCTGCACCTGTAAAAGCACAGGGGAGATATGAATCAGATATTATTTCAAGTTTCAAACCTCTGGAATCAGCCAGTACTAGTCTTTTAAAACTTCCAGTTTCAAAGGGGATCGTACCAATCTTATTCAAAGGTGATCCCAAGATACGGCCTGTGTGGACATGACTGAACGCATCTCTTCCTGGAGATGTCACTTGGAACTTAAAGAAACCAGTATTAAAATAATCTATATTAAACTTGCGGATCTTGAGGATACCCCCAGAGAGTGAGCTTACTCGCCCCGCTACCTCAGTCTTGATGGTAGGCTCAGTAAACTCATAAAGAAACTGGTATTCTTTACCAATGAAACATGAGCTCGCTGAGTGATCTCCAGTAGCCGTAAGGGTTGTGGGAGTTGTCTGAGAGAGTCCTTGAACAATATCTCCTTCTTTCCCTTCAAAAGCAGGACCGAAAACAACTCTGAATGTAGAACCAAAATCATCAGGATAAGGTATCGTCCAAGATGTCAGGTCATCCCCAGAATTATATGTACCAGTAACTTCCGTTAACCTGTCCAGATGAGGTTTAAAGGAAAGCTGGGTAGTACTCTCAGCCAAGTTTACAAGTTTAGCATCCTGTAACCTCATCTTATCCAAGTAAGTACCATCAGGTCTGACTATGATAAAATAAGCTACGTCTTCTATAACCTTTAAACCTATTACTTTTTCTTCATCCTTGAATTTCCACTTGGACCACGAGCTTAGTTTCTTTGCTCCACGCTCAAACAACATTTTGTAAACAAATATTTCATTCAGGTTTTCATCTGAGAGAGCAAAGAGTGTATCACGGTGGGGGACCAGTTCAAAGAGTTTCCCTTTGATATAGCTAGGAACATGGGAAGTAATATCTTCAGCGGTTTCCTCCTGCAGATCTTCAATTATTCCAAATTCTCTGATAACGGCAAAGCCGTCAGCATCATCAGCAAAATAGAGCTTTCGTCCATTTAGTATAGGATCAATGATCTTGTCGCTTTCATATTCAGTTAACAATGAAAGCTTGGCATTAGTAGGAGTTAAACCACCAGCAGCAAACTGGGACAATTTAAACTGGGCAAAATCACTGAAGAGATACAGTTCTTCATTGAAGGCTATACCATGATTCAAGATACTAACTTGATTACTTGGGGATGCCAAGTCAATTACATCAGTATCCAAGAGATCTGTAGCAGTAGTGTTATAGAAATTAAAGAACTCTCCCAGCTCAGAAAGAATAATATTCTCTCCAGCCAAGAAGCCAAACCTATTCTTATGAAAGAATATATCATTCAGCTTTTCACCAATAAAACTAGGATCTGGAGCTGTAGTTAGATCGCCTGCAGCCCTGTCAGTCCATGTAATCTGGGATAGGGAGAATACCGTTTCTCCAAAGTCAGCCGCAAAAGCATCATCCCAAGGATCTTCAGAAGTTCTCATGAACTTTATAGGCATGGTACTGGCATCTAAACTGTTAGCCAATCCTGGCTCTACAGTTTCTACCCATTCACCTACGTCTTCATCAGCTTGGTTATTATGTTTAATCCAGTAATCATCAGTTCCAGAATTAGGATCTCCAGTAATGCGGATAATAAACCCGTCTTTAGTTCTGGCAGGAAGATCCGTAAAATCAACTACAGTATCTTTAATTGCTACACAATTACCTTCAGGAGCTTGAACATGAAGCGTGAAATCGCTTCCATCTTTTTTAGTCAGGTGAACATTTGAGCCACCAAATTTAGTGATATCAAAAGTTGACCCCAAATTTGTTGTTAGATCACCAAATAAATCGGTAATCTGATCGTTAGCATCGTTATCTCCAGTTACTGTAGACACTAAACTGCCATCTACATAGACTAGAAAATTCGTAGCATCAGTAGCCTGTTTGATAAAGACAATACCTTCAGGATCTCTGGTATCACCAACTGTAGCAGACTTGGCAGTAGTTACAGTTTTCTTTAATAGAAATGTAAAATCAGCAACTGTGAATAACCTAAGATTATCTCTGGCATCTACCGTAGTAAAATAAGTTAAGACATCTCCTGTGGCTCCTGAGACGCTCTTAGAAGTACCATCTAACTCCCATACCTCCATCTCAGATCCTGAAAAATCTGAGCTGTAATCGGTGCTGAATTGGTCTGAAGTGATATGGACAACATACCTCTCATCGGGATCTCTATTGATGAAATGAATATTAGCGTCTGTATCAGTCTTGTTAGTTAGTTTGGCAACGTGCTCTAAAGGAGGACGTTTCTTTAAACCTTCTGCTATCGTAACCAATCCATTCTCTTGAGTGGAACACTGGGATGCCAACCTCAAAGAAGGGGGCTGTTGTGAAACTCCGTTTATTAAGTTACTTATTTGCTCTGTTATAAGGGGCATTTACCATAATTTCCTGTGGAGCTTTGTGGTGTTATACATATCCAGTGTACCAAAACCAACATTAAATCCAGAACGCTCTCCTTCATCATCCATTAAATCAGCATACGCTTCAACTTCTTCCTGCCTGTTTACAGACTCTGCTGAAATCTGCCCAATGATTTCTTCTTGAAAAATTCTAGCAGCCTTACTTGTAATGTACTGTCTGGCAGTTTGAGGTATATCTTCAAAATCTAATAACGTAATGGTGATAGCATCATTGATAGAAGTTTCCCAAGTAAATGTATTGTTATCTAGATCATATAGAAAAGGTGAACCTTCTCTACCCCTGATAGTAGTTAACTTGGTAGGAGAATAGATAGATAAAATTGAGATTCCCAACGGTATACGACTGTCAGAATCTAAAGATAGGACTACATCCCATTCAGTATTAAAGTGCCAGCCTTTCTGTTGTACTTCTCTGTTAATATTAGATAACAGATTCTTAGCTTGTGTAACGTCTACAGTAGTAGCTGTTTCCAAACTTGAAACTGCTGCTTCTCCTATGGCAGCTAGAAGCATATTAACAGCTTGCAGTTCATTTATGGGAACTAGAGTAAAATGAGACATTTAGGTTACCAGCCCCATACCCATAACCTGAGCGTTTCTGACGGTTAAATTATCTGTGCTATCTATATTGGCTACAAAGATAGAAATATAGTCATTAGTAGCCATAGAAGCATAGCCAAATGTAACTAGATCAACTGAGTTAACTGTAACTCTAGGAGCGAATCCTACTACTTTTGTTCCTGTAATCAAAGTGCCATTCTTATGTATTGCTAATCCAAATTCTTTATCGACAGCAGAAGTGTCAATTTCCAAGGAAGCTGAGGCCAGAAACAAACAGTTGATTGTGGGAGTCCCTGTGTACCTTAATCTGCCATCAGTGTTTTCATCAAACTCATTTGCAGTAGGATCTGTACTAAGA
>VTLG01010611.1_pt1 | contig 18325 bp, 29 predicted proteins | sample 4694571 | NCBI WGS metagenome assembly VTLG01 (sample SAMN12604809, study PRJNA352737) | marine metagenome | biome: ENVO:00000447; feature: ENVO:00000209|ENVO:00000569|ENVO:01000036; material: ENVO:00002151; isolation source: viral sequences binned using virsorter ... | reverse complement strand
AAATTATGTGTGGGCCGAAGCCCACACTAAATTAATTATTATAACGCAGTTAAATTATTATTTTGTGCGTATGTAACAACCACTCTTGCTTTACCTGCGTTTGCAGAGTTAGCAACAGTAATACCAAAAAGTTCAACATCACTTGAACCAGTATTATCAAAAACACCTACTGCCGCTTGTCCCATAGAAACGTCTAAAGCTGTTGCTGTAACGTTTGTTGCTGGGCAAAGGTTAGCTGGGGTTCCTGACGCAGTTCCAATAGAAATTGTAGTTGTAGAAGAGGCTGTGAATAAAGACTCTATAACTAAATCAACACTAATGATTTGACTGTTTGCAGGAATAACAATTCCTAAAGCAGTTGCTGTAGTTGTTGCGTGAGTTAAGGCAACATTTGATGATTGAGTCATTACTACCTGACCAACGTTTTTTACGTTATCACCAAGTGTTGAACCTGTTGTGTTTGAAATCGTTCCCGCTTTAATCGGTCCCGAAAATGTAGTTGATGCCATAATTATATCCTCCTAGTTTTCCGAACATAGTCTCTAGGCCGTCGACTATACGCGTCTATGTTCTAATTAATTGTATAGTGTGCTGAATATATATTATATTTTAGTAGAGTGCAAGAGAGCCTGTAATGAAGTTGCGTTTTTCGCGATGTAGCTTTTTCCTAAGTAGCTACTGAAACTTCGGGGGCAGCATCTTCTATCTTATTAGCTAGATTGGCTATCTTAGCTTCTTCTAACTTAATCTGATTAACAACTTCTCTAATTTTGTTGTCAATCCTAACCATGTCCAGAGTATATCTCTGATGGTCACGCTGATGCACCGCCCATTCTGTCTCGAGACTTCTCTTCTGTTTGTATAAGTCCCTGACTTGTAGTTGCATCTATAACCTCCTCATAGGTTATCCATAGTTTACGATGGTCACTAAATCCATCTTTTTCCCACTTTATATCATTTTTACCCAGCTTGTCAACTAGGGCATTTTCGAAAGCAATAGCGCTGTCTTCTGACATCATTTTGAAGTCAGCTCGATAGCCATACGCTCTGATTTGTACTCGAAAATTTTTCATGATCACACCCTTTTATCATAAAGGGCGACCGAAGTCGCCCTTTAAATTTTGTTTTAACGATTATGTTGCGTTAGAACCAAAGATACCTCTAGGGTCTGAGAATCCAAATACATATCTCTCTCTAGCTTTGTATCTTACGTTTCCTGTATCGAAGTCACCTTCCATTGATGTTTTGATAGGTGATCTTACGAAATGCTTAAGACCGTTAGGAACATCTGTTTTAATGTAGAATTTCTTCGTAGAAGTTAAGTAGTGGTTAACTGCATAACCTTGCGGAATCATTCCCATTGACGCTAATGCGTTAATGTCATTATCAGCTGTACCTACTCTGCCTGTAGACTTCATCAGTCTTTCAGCAGTAAATTGAAGAGCTGAAGGAATAATTAATTTAGTTCCTTGCGCCGCAATTTTTAGGCCTCTTTCATCAGTAAACGCCGCGATGTCAATCAACGACTGTTCTAATGAAGTTTCGTTAAGTTCAGCAGGTGTGCTTAACTCGTTAGAGAAAGATCCCGCTAAAGTTGGGTGGTCTGTCGCAAAAAGCGCTTTTCCATCACCACCAGCAAACGATGCATTGAAACCATTGTTCAATACTGCTGCTGCCTTAACTTGCTTTGTGTTTGCCATAGATCTCGCTAACGCTTTTGTATATCTAGACGCAAGTCTGTCATACAAGTTATCTTCGATAGCTTCTTCTGTGATTGCAAACGCCAACGCAATTGTTTCGTTTGTGTAACGTGCTGTGAAAGTTTCTTGTGCATCATCAAATGTTACACCTTGACCTTCAGGTTTTACTGCCGCATTCGCGAAACCAGATAACATTACTTCTTCTTCAAAAGCTCTGTCAGAAGTTTCTGTGTCGAATATTTCAGCATGCTCGTTAGCATATTGTTTGTATTCTAGCCCGAATAGTGCATTCAGACCAGGCTCTAGTTCTTTAACTAGCTGTGCTCGTGATATTGCCATAGTTTTATACTCCTATTCTACTATTAATTATCGCCATTATACAAGTTTGAAGCGCCAGCAATAACTACGATTTGGTTTGATCCAGTCGCTGTGTTATCTTTGTTTTCAGGGTCATTTGCTGATCTCACAAGTTTAAACATGTGAGTAGAAGCTGCCCCGCCTCCGATGTCTAGTGTAACAGTCGATTGACCGCTAACCGCATCACTTGCAGTAAAGCTGTTTACGTTATAGCCAGCATCTCCGTACATAGCTTGAGTAACTGCCGCATCCGCTTTCGTTTCGTACTCTTGAAACGGATTGTCATTTACAAAACCTAAGCCGTCGTCGCTGCCTGTATTATAGTCAGTTCCAAATGTTGTGGACGCTGCTACTGAGTTTGCGAAAGTTGGTTTGCTCGTTGTGCTGTTTACGAAGAAACATCCATTGAACACACCAATAAGAGGAGCATGACCTGAATTGTCATATGTTGCTCCACCTTGTCCACCATCGTCAGTAGTTGCGAAACTTGCATCTTGTAAATAACCTTGGTCACCACTTGCATCTTGAAGTGATACTGGATTATTTTTGAAGATACCAACACCTAGGCCTGATTTGATTTTGTACTCAGATTGTCCCGACGTTGCTGGAGTATTTCCAACAGTCGTTACAGTTCTTAAGCCAAAACCAGTTGTACTTGCATTTGCCATAGTTTTAGTTTCCTTATTGTTGTTAAGTTAATTTAATGGATAGGAATTGCTAAATTATTAGCTTTTCTTTGTACCACCAAAAGTTACACTAGATGAAGATTCATTTCTGAATTTCATCCCAGCTTGCCTTTCCTTCATAAGATCGTTGTTTATGGCTTCATCTTTTTCTTGAGTCTTCTTGTTATAGTAAGCCTCAATTTGAGCTGCGATCTCTTCCGGTATCCTTGCCAGCAAAAGGCCACCTACTCCAATGATTCCTGCGTATCTTCCTTCAGTCATCTGTGGAAAGTCTTGATCTGGATATTCATCAGCTCTAACTAATTCGTATCCTTCTCTTAACGAAGCTGCAACATTTTTGGTATCTTGATACCCCATGCTTTCAGCTCTTATCCACTGATGTCTATAACCTTCTGGCGCAGGTGGTGCATCGAGTGAGTTGGGTGGAGTCCAGATCTTTTTAGATTCCTCTTTTGATCTTGTTTGACTCGCACGTGAAGTTCTTATTTTATCTTTTTCCATATGCCTATACTCCTTCCGTGATTTTTAATTGTTTAGCATAATCTTCGAGTGGCACACCTAATCTTTTAGCGATTGCTACCTGTGAAGGCGTGAGTTTTACAGTTTTCTTGCGTCCTGTTGAGGCTGAACGTTTAGCCGAGGCTACGTTTTGAGCAGGTTTTGCTCTCTCTGTAGGTTTTGACTCTACTTTATCAAATTTATGCGGAAATTCAAGTCTTATTCTTTTATCAACTTCCGTATAGTATTCATCAGTTTTAGGATCATAACCTTCCTCCTCTACTAGCTTCTTATGTATGTCAAAAGCCGTATAAGTCATAGCTGAATCGTTACCAAACCAAGAGTTATTAGCTGCCCACTCTTCCGCTTTAGGATCTGTTGCAGGTTTTCTATCAGTTCTTTGTGTATTGATATTAACTTCTTTTTTTGGTGCTTCCTCTCTATTTTTCATAGACGAAAGTCTAGCTGCATCCATAGTCAAATTTGCAATTTGTTCTTGAGCTGCAACTTGTGCTTCGATATCTTGAGACTCAATAGCAGTTTTAAGAGCTAATTTAGCTGCTGCTAAATTTGTCTTAACTCTACTTTCAAACTCAGAAACATAAGTTTTATCTAATTTAGATAATCTACCTTCTACTGTTTCTTTATCTTTTTTTATTGACTCAGCATAAGCGATTGCCTCTTCTTTTTGCCTTTCTGCCTCTCTCATCTTACGAGTTAGTTTAGCAATTCTTTTTTGAACTCCTTCACTATATTCTTTTAACTCGTCCTTTTTCTCTTCGCTTTTTTCTTCAACAGGTTTTTCTTCTTTTGCTTCAACCTGTTCAACTTCCACCTTTTCTTCTTCTTTTGCAGCTTCCTCTTTGGGTTGCTGTTCGTCTAAATTAATTTCAGTTGCTGATTCATCTGCATCACCAACATCAATTAAGTCATCGTTTTTTTTAGCTTCTTCTTGCATAGTTCCTTCCTATGTTAAATGTAATGAAGAATCGATTCCGGGTCACCAATGGTTCCTAGAACTTCATCATCGTTTAATATACGCACTTCTCCGCCTTCTATTGGTAATCTTGCACCAGCATATCTGGCAAACATTACCCAATCTCCTACTTTACACCATGGCTCTATAAATTTTTCTTCATCTTTATAAGCCAGGTCTCCCATTTTTAAAACATAACCACATGTTGTTGCGATTCTTGCTTTGTCTAATTGTTCTTGTGAAAATAAAATTCCACCTTTGGTTTTCTCTCTAGGTGTAAAAGGTAAAACTAAAATTCTGTATCCAGCAGGGTCAGGTAATTGATCTACCATTTCCTTAATGCTTTCTGGATCTAATCTTTTTGCGTGGGGTTCTTCTTTTGCTTCTTGTTTGTATTTTTCTTCTAATGCATTGACATGTTTAGGAGTTTCCTTTTTTGTCTCCTCCGATGTCGATAACGTTTCCTTGCTCATTTTTTTGCTCCTTATAGTTTAGCAGGTTAGAGATTTCCTGTAATATTATTGAGTAGGCATGTGCCTGACCCAATAAATACTTGTATTTTTCCATATTGTCAACACCCCCACCCATCATAGTATCTTGTATTTGAAGTTGAGCGTTGTTAATGGATTTTTTTATTTTATCTATAATCACTAAATCTTCCATTATTCAAACTCCTTAAGTGATTCTAGTTTATCTTTAGCTTCAGCTATCTTAGCCATAAGCTTGTCTACTTCCTCTAAATGTTGTGGATGTTCTCCTATACCCACAGGATTATTTAGATATATATTTACAGTCGCATCTGCTTCTGCAATGTCTGCTTCGTATCTTGCTCGAAGCGCATTTATCATTCCTACTCTACTCACGTTTTCCTCCTTTTTCTGATTGCTTCTTTTCCTTTTTTAAATATGCTTGCCACCTTTGCCTTACCCATAACTTTGGCTCTTTGTTCACCAACGGTAAGTATTTGGATTTTCCTCGCAAACGGTTTAGATATCTTTTTAACCTTTGCAACAGTTTTACGAGCATCTGCAGGGGTCGCAAACTTAATTCTAACAGTATCTCTAGGATTCTCATCTGTGTATAGTCTCCTACCAGAACCTTTAGGTTTTTTACCAGTGCCTACTTTAGGATCTGCCACGTTTCATCCTTTTAATATGCTTCTTAATAATTTTAGATTGTTTCTTATGTAGCTTAGAAGCTTTACCTAAAGCTTTAGCTACCTTTTGTAGTTTTTTTACCATTTAACATTTCCATCTTCTGCGTGCCTGTCTTAGTCTTGAATTAGGATCTCTTGCAGCCTTTGGAAATTTTTTCATTTGTCCTGCGCTTCTTGCACAATACGATTTTCTTCTCTTCGCTGCAGCAGAACCTTTTTTGACTTTGCCAGTTACCGCTGTTTTTAATTTAGAACCGGGATTTAATCTTCTGTAGGCTTTGACACCGGCTCGAGTCATACCCGCTCCAGATTTTGTAGATCTGAAGTTCTTTTTATTTCTTGCAGGCATTCTATCCTGTCTCCTCATACCAATCCTCCCGCACTCATACTTTTTCTTTTTGTAAATGTTTTAACGTTAGTAGGTTTCCCACCCACTCCTTGGGCTACTGCTCTCTTTCGTCTGACAGCACTCGCCCTTTCGCCTTTTGTCATCCGTGTGGCTTTGGCAAGTGGCACGCATTTTGGGTACTTCCGTTTGGCGTCCTTCTTTTGTTTTGAACGACCACACTTCGCGAAAGAACCATCCTTTCGCTTGCTGCCAATATCTACCCATTTTTGTTTGAACCATTTATCAAGACCGTTTTTTGCCATTAGACCATTTTAGTTTTTTTAGCTCTGTTAGACATAATTTTACCACACCCTCTAGCCACAAAGCCGCCTTTTTTATAACCTCTGTCTGGTCTGTTAAGTTCTCCCATCAAACCACCCATAGCTTTTTTACCTCTGAAATCTTTTCTTTTTAATCCAGAAGGATCTTTTATTTTACCTGCACATATTTTAGATGCGTAGGCATTAGCATAGGCGCTAGGGTATACCTTAAATTTTCTCTTCGCAGCTGCCTTTCCTCTAGGACATAGTTTAGTCATTATCTTTTTCTCGCTGTTTGTTTTGCTCTTTTAAAGTCAGATGCTTTGGGTGCACCCTTTGCACCTTTCTTTCGCATCTTGCCTCCACGTTTTCTTTTAGCGTGAATGTTTGCGTACAAACCTTTTCCCGCCATTATTTTTTCCTCTTCTTAACTCGTCCACCTTTTTTCATAAAGCCCATTTTGTTTCTAACGGCTTTAGGAAGTTTACGTAGACCTTTTCCTTTTTTACCTGCTGGTACTGGTCTCATTTTTTTCTCCTTTTCTTGCTCATACCTGCTTCAGATAGAGCGATTGCAATAGCTTGTTTACGATTTTTGACCTTCTTTTTAGAACCGCCAATTGTGAGTTTACCTTTTTTAAACTCACGCATGACTTTCTTAACTTTTTTTTGGCCTCGCATTATCTATTGATTTTGCCTTTTTTCTTCATCTTGCTACCGAATTTTCCGTAAGACTCGTCTCTAGAAGCTTTTAATTGCTTCTTCGTTCTTTTCTTCTTGATTCTCATAGCAATAGATTCATCTTTTCTTGCTTTGTAACCTTGTTTTTTCTTACCAACTTTGCCGCCTTTTTTCATAGCGCCTCTGTCCATAAGTTCAGTTGGCATTCTTTTGGATTTCATATTCATACCTTGACCTCTTGAATACATCATCTCGCCAGTTCTGCCACCCATGCCGCCACCTCTTCTTGCGACTCTTCTAGGTTGTGCAACTTGTTTATTAAATCTAGGGTTTGCCATTATTTTTTTCCTCCGTTCCTAAATATCTGTGTGCCCTTTATTCCAAAAATACTCGCCACGACAAGGATCCACAGGTTTGTAAACCATGACGGTAGTGTAGAGAAGTACTCGAAGAATAACTTCACCTTCTCCATTGCAGCCGGGTCGTCCGATAGGACTGCCCAAGCCAAAACTATAATCGGAGCCGACAATATGATCAACACGAATTCGTCTTTCCAGTCGGATTGTCTCGCTTCCAATAATTTGCCCTGGTAAGCTTCCTCACCTCGAGCCATACGCTCTGCATGCATTAATTGTGCATCAGACATTGCCATCTTCGTCTTTTGACGATTAGCATATATCTTACTGCCAGCTTGCAAAGCAATTTTTGCTAAACTGAACCAAGCCATATTAGTACCAAGTTGCTTTAACTGGTTTTTTGTCAGGTCTCATACGTCTTGTACCTTTAACATCAACCACTTGAGACTTATCTGGGTCAGTCATTTCAACAGGTATACCACCTTGTTGCATTCCATCTTTGCCAACACCTAATTCGTTCTCGATTTTAGGTTCTTTGACAAATCCTTGACCTCTTAAATAATCTTTAGTCATATTGTTCTCCTTATTGTTTGATTATAACTATTTTTTCTTAAAGTTTCTACCAAAATCATGAATCTTACTAGCATCAGCCATTTGTTGCTTTGCTAATGACACTCCAGCACGTAAACCAGCTAGTTCTTCGTTCTGTTTTAGCTTCGCTTCTTGGTTTTCTTGGTTCATCATTGCTCTCATCTTATCAAGATTCAATCTTTCTTGGCCTTCGTCCTCTTTTCTTGCGTTATCTCTTGCTCTTAAGTCAATTTCTCTAGCTTTTAACTTAACAAGAGGGTCTCCACCAAATTCACCACTAATTTTTTCTTCTTCTGCAACATAATCTTTAGTCATTTCAGCAATTAAAATAGCTTTTCTCGACTCAATTGCGTTTGTAATCTCTTGAATACGTTTTTGTTGCTGCATAATTTGTGGATTTTGCATCATTCCACCCATCATTGCTGGATTTGTAGCTCCCATTTGTTGCATTTGAACAGAAATAGCTTGTAGTTCTTGTAATTCTTGCACAAATTCTAATTGAACTTGTTCTTGTGCCATTAAACTTATGTGTTCTAAAATATTTTTTTGTAAAACTGCTAAAACTGCTGGATTATTTTGCACCATGTTTAGTCCCATGAAGTGTAAATGTGCATCAATGTGAGCTTTGTGGTCTTGACCTGGAAAAGCTTGTATCTGTTTTCCTGACATTGCCATAATATGCTCTAGTGCTGGATCCATGGGCATAGGTTTTGGTGGTGGAGGTAAAATAGAATTTACATTTTTTACGCCCAGCGCGTCATACATAGATCTATACGCTTGATATAGATTATGTATCTGAGGATTTGATTGCGCCAGTTGTAATTGACTTTGAGCCAAACTAATTCTCTGTGTTTGAGAAAATATATTTGGATCAGCTACAGGTATAATATCTACTCTGTCGTCAAAATCTTGTAATTTAATTTCACGTCTTGCACCAGGTACATCATATGGATAAGTTTCTGGTAAATAAGTTTTAAAAACATTTGCTAATAATTTAAATTCTTGTTTAAGACCTACGTATAATCTTTTGTGAATTGCTGACATAACTCTTGAGCCACGTTCTAACAATGCAACTGTTGTTCCAACAGCAGCAGCTTGGTTCATGTCACCAACTTGTGAGTCTGCGATACTTGCAAATCTTTGCCCTGCATTAACAACAATACCCATTAATTGTAATAGAGTTGCATCTGGTCCTTTAAAAGGTAAAGGCATAAACTGATCTCTGATATTTCCACCAGGTGCATCTACATCTCTAAACTCTCCAGGTTGTAATGGTTGTGCATCATCTCTAACTCTTATACCTCTTGATTTAAATCCAGCGGGTAAGTTAGCTAAAGTTCCTGCATCTAATAATTGTCTAAGAGCTGCAGTTGCAGTTCTTGTTAGTCCACCAATCATGTGTATTAAACCAAAGCCATAAAAACCTGTACCAGGTAAAAATTTAAATTGTACAAAATAATTTATTTTTTTCTTTAATGGATCTGTTGGTTGAAAGTTTCTTCTAATAGATAAAATTTTATTATTAGATTGTGCAATGGTTACAATGTAAGGTAGTTTAATTCCAGTAGGTTCTCCGTCTTGGCCCATGTCTTCATAACCTTCTAAATCTAAATTAGTATGTACTTCATACAAAGTGTATTGGTCTTCTTGGCCATCTTTAGAAATTCCTTCTAGCTCTAATTTTTTATCTTCTAATTGATTTTCTGTAACAGGTGGTTTACCTAAATCAATATCTCTGTAAAAGCCAGCAACTTGTTGTTTACGTAAATCATTCTCTGACATTTTAATTACATGAATAATAGATTCTGCATCCTCTAAACTGTTCGCAGAATATGGAACAATTAAATCATCTGCTGGTACAAATTTAGAAACGGCTCTACCTAAAAGTTCGTCGTAATAGACTTTCTTAAAAGTAGAGCCGGACAGGGGAAGATAGAAAAGCATTTGATCAAACTCTGGTTCGTATTCTTTCATTTGATCCATGATTTGATAATTCATAAAATCTTTAACACGTCTAGCTTGTTCTTCTTTTGGAACAGTAACGTCTCCTAAGATTTGTGTTCTGACTGGTCCATCAGCTGGTAATAATTCTTTGTATGCTTGTGCTTGAAATTGTGTAACTGCTTCTGCAAGAACAGGGTGATTAACACCAGACGCACCTCTAAAAGGTTCTGTTCTTCTTTCGTATTTAAAACCTAATAATTCTAAACCTTCTCTGTAAGATTGTTCCCAATCTCCTCTTGATTCTTTGTATTCTGTATATTGATCTGAAAGTTTTGTGCCAAGTTCATCTAAAATTCCGTCACCTAAAAATTCTGCTAAGTTTTCAAAATGATCTTGTCCACCACTAGGAGATGCAACTTTAGGGTCAAATGAAACTTCAGCTCCACCTTCTTCTGTCATTTCTATTTCGACAGGTCCGCCTTCAGTTTGTACTTCTTCAACTTTTTCTTTAATTGCTTCTTCAATCTCTGCTTCGCCTGGAAGCTCTACAGTTGTTTTTTGATTGGGCAAAGATTTATCTATTGTAGCCATTTCCTATCCTACCTTGCTTTAAATAATGATTCAACACCTTTGACTTCAATATCAGGAATTTGCATGATAGTCAATTCCATGATGCCTCCGTCTTTTTTCTTTTTACGTCCTAAAAACTCTTCTAAATTTTCAGTTCCTCCCATAATACCTTCTTCTACATCTTTGTAATAATCTTCTCCTGATGGTGTTGTTCTATAAACTTCTTCTGACTCTGTTAATTGTTCAGCTCTTTTACCTTTTGTCATCTCATCCACATCAACATCAATCTCTGCAAAACCTCTAGTGTCTCTGTCCGTCATAAATTCTACGTTTGAGCTACCTGTGCTTTGATCTACATCAACTCTGATATCTGGTCTATCAGGGTGAACATAAGTTTCTATTCTATCTGACTCTTTAATTTTTTTACCTTCACGAATTACTTTTTGAATTACAGCATTGTAAAATTCTATGCCTTTGTCTGCTACAGCAGCAATACCTTCTTTAACAGGTTCTCTGTTTAAAAATTTTAATTTGCTCATAAAAGGCATTGATGCAAATAATCCTAATGCTTTTAAAAAATCTCGTCTGTCCATTATGCTCCTTCTACCATTTCAGCAAACTCTGCTTGTTCCTCTAAAAAGTCTTTGTATGTTCCTTCGTCTTTCATTCTTTGAACATCTTTTTGAATTGCATCATAACCCATTTTTCCTAAACCAATAGCAGTAATTCCAAGTCCAACAGGAGTCATAGCTCCAGCTATTCTTGGAGTTAAGTTTAATATTTTACCAGCTAAACCTTTTAAACCTTGGCCACCAAATTTTTTATAAACATCTGGTGCTAATAATTCTATACCAACCATCGGATCGAGAACAGACTCTGCAATACCTTTGCCCTCATCTAAATTAGATTTAATTGTCGACGCTGCTAAACCTCCAGCCACACCTGGTGTTCCTAAAGTTTTTAATAAACCACCTAATAATTTTTTAGTACTAGATCTAACTGATTTATTTAATAATGGTGCAGCTGCAATCGGTGCAACATAAATAGGATTATTTGCAGCCCAATCTAAAATAGTAGATTGCGGAACTTTGTCATCTGTTTCTTTATTTACCACAGCTCCTATTTCAGGATTGTAAATAATATCATCTTTTGGTTTTACTTCTGCTGCCTCAACTTCTGTTGGTTTCAACATTTGATAACCTACATACGCAGCAACAGGTAATCCAAAAATTCTTGGAGCTCCTGCTCTAATTAAATTTAAAGCTTGTTTATATCCTCTACCACCTTCAAGAAAAGGTTTTACTTCTTCAATAGTTTTTATATCTGCAGGGACTTTAAAAGAATAACCATGTTTTTTGTAGATATCATCAAACATATCTCCGTAAGTATCTAAAGCAGCTTTATTTTTTATAACTTTATTTGGTTCATCAAAACTTATTCTTAAAGCTCTTACAGGAAGCTGTCCTGATTTTAAATTTTTGTTAGCTTCTATTTCAAATTTTCTAGCTTTTTCATTATACTCTTTTGCTATTTTTGGTTTATCTTTTAGATCTGCTTCTTGTAATCTTTTTTCATAAATACTTGTTTGTTTGTCAAAGGCTTTTGCTTTTTCTTGATTGATATCAGATTTAATACCTTGAACAAAAAGACTATATGGAGATGTGCCAAATCTTGCGGATGATCTTATATTTTTAATTTCATCTGTTTCATAACCACTTCCTGGTATTCGTTCTTGTATTCTTTTTCTTAGATTAGTAAAAAAAGTTCTAGTTTTATTTAACGCTTTTGAAACTTTACTTTCAGCTCCCATTCTTTGTAAACCACCACCAATACCTCCAAACAGTCTACCTTTTGTTACATCACCTAGACCCTCTGTTAATTTAGAGGCCCCTCTTAAAAATAAATCATCTTTCTTTGGTTTAATATATCTATTGTCTCCACCATACGCTTCTATTAACTGACCGATTCTTCTTGTTGATATGTCATCACTAGTGCCTAAAAGTTTAGTTGTTCTTTTTACTAAAGTTTCTAATCTTGTGTTTCCTGATTTAATTAAATTTTTTATTTCAGAATTATTTAACTTTTCTAAATCTTTTGTTATTTTTACAACTCCAGCAGCAGTATCTCCAGTCGTGCCGCTAGGAATTCCCTTAATAGTTTTAGCTATTTTTTGTAAAGTGCTTTTCATTCCAGAAGTTTTAATTTCTGGAAACTCTGATTTTAATATTTCATTTGCTTGTACTATTGTGTACTTTTTAGTTTTTAAAAGTTGTTTTGCTCTTTTATTTCTTTTATCAAAAGCAATTTTACCTGGACCTTTATCTGTTTTCTTTAATATATTTATATTGTACTGTTCTTTAATTTTTTTTAATTCTGTTGCGGTTGGTTTAACATAAAAAGATTTAGGATTTTTATACGTAGAAACTCTGTTGGCTGAGCCAGTTCTTTTATCTATGTATTCTACATCAACAGATTTAGGATTTGAGATTCCATACTTTTTAACAAACTGACTTATGTTTCCTTGTCTTAAATCTATTCCAGCATCTTTTAAAATTTGAAAAAGTTGTTTTGAGTTTACAACATTTGGTGTGAGGATGTTATTCATTATCTTCTCTCCACAAACATTGTAGCGATACCACCATCAGCAAAAGAACCCATCTCTGCAGCTGTACCACTACCACTCATAAAATCAGTGTCTTGCGCAAAATCAGATTGATAGCCACCTGTGCCTAAAGCTCTATTGTTTGCAGCCATAGCAGCAACTCTTGCTGCAGCAGCTCTTTCTGCTGCTTCTTTTAATTGTTTTTGTTCTGATTGTTGTTTAGCTATATCAATTACTTTATTATAAATTTTCGTTCGACCTTGATTAATTAAATAATCTCCAAGCACTCCTAAACCTTTTAAAGCAGATACAACACCAAGTCCTGCTGTTTGACCTTGAATATCTGCAAACTCATCTTCTTCCTCTATACCACCCAATGAACCTAAACCTGGAGTCATTAAATCTGCTCCAATAATATTTTGTAAACCACCTGTTTCTGTAGGACCACCAAGTCTAAAATTAATTCTACCGCCATCCGCTTTTTTAATTGGTGGTTCTCCTCTTGGATGCACACCTGTTTCTTTAATCTTCATTAACTCTTCAAAAGTTTCATCACCATATAATCTTACACCCAATGCTTCTTCCATAATCTCATAAGATTTTTTTGCACCAGGACTATCCATGGCTTCAATCATTTCCGATGCCTCTTCTCTACTACGTCCTGCTCCTTTGTATGCATCTCTAATATTATCTCCAAAAGGTCTTGGTCCTTTTGGTAAACCTGTATCACCTTCACCTTTTATAATTTTTTCTAGATCACCCATCGGGTCATCTTTTGATAAATTGAAATCATCAAGTTGTTGTTTACCACCCATGATAGGTTTAGATGGATCTAAAGTTTTACCTTCCATGTCTACAACTTTTGCTGAGTCTTCTGCTTTCTCGTAAGCTTCTCTTTTGATCATAGTTAGATCAATGCCTTCAGGTTGTTTGCCTGTTACTTTTTCATAACCTTTAATTAATCTGTCTAGTATGATTTTGTAATTTTTTTGAATGGCATCTAATGCTGCTAATCCGAATTTTGTTTTCATTAATAATACTCTATCTGTGGTTTTTTAACCGTTTGATCTTTTTCATCATCTGGATGCATGATAAATCCTACCTGTCTAAATCGCATCACGGCTTGAGTCATGCTATCAACTAAATCGTCATTGTCTCCATACGGAAACGCAGCACACTCTTCGATCACTTCTTCTGCAAATTTTTCATCTGGCGCCCATATCTGACCTGACTCAAATAATGGCGATACGGCGTTTACTCTAGCGTGTTTGTCGTTCCCCTTGCTAGGTGTGTAATTTATAACAGGAATACCCATCTTTCGCAACTCATAAGTCAAAGGTAAGCCAGAAGCTTTTGACTCTATGATGACTGTATCTGGATTCCAATATTTGTATTGTTCCATTGCTACTCTACGTAATTCTGGAAACTCTAGTCTCTCTTTGTAAGCATCTAACAAGATTAGATTCGGTCCGCTGTCCTCGTTTGGGTAAAAGACTCCCCAGGTTGTAATGGCTGAATAGTCAGCGGTTTGTTTTTTTAAAAAAGCTGTATCGTAAGATTGTATGATATGTTCTAGTTTAGGTATGTAATCTTTATCCCAAACTGTCCACCATTCGCGTTTAATTAATGATCCTTCTTCTGATGTTGGATCTTGCATCCACTGGGCGTTCCATTTACCTAATGACAATGAAGCTTTGACAGATTCTAATTCATCTTTCTTCCAATACTCTGGCCATACAGGTTTACCTGATGGAAGTATAGCTGGAAACTCTATAACCTCCCACTGATCCGCTTTCAACTCTTTTTGAGATTTGATTAACATACCCGTTAAATCTTTTGTATTCCATCTGGTCATGACAACGACTATCGCTCCGCCAGGCTGTAAACGCTGACGAGGTCCTGATGTATACCAATCGTAAGCACGCTCCAATGCCTGCTGATTAAGAGCATCTTGCTCTGAGTGCGGATCGTCAATAATAAGTAAGTCCGCTCCACGACCCGTTATCGCCGAGCCGACACCAGCTGCGTAGTATTCGCCGCCTTGTTCTGTTTCCCATTTACCCGCGGCTTGCGAATCTTCTCTGAGTCTTGTTTTGAAAACGGATTGGTATTCAGCGCTATCGATAAGTGTCTTAGCTTTACGTCCAAAGCGGATCGCTAATTCAGTCGTGTGTGTTGTCTGAATTATTTTAAGATCAGGTTTACGTCCTACCATCCAAGAGGGTAAGAGGTAGGACGCGAACTCTGACTTGGTATGTCTAGGAGGCATATTAATAATAAGCCTCTTACATTTTCCCATAGCCAAACGGTTAAATTTTTCTGAAATTTTTTTGTGATGATCACCTTCTATGAATTCAGGCCAAACGTGTTTGACAAAAGAAAGAAAATCATTTTTGACTTTGTTTTCAGTTTTCTTTTGTGAGAGTTTAATAGCATACTTCATAAACTCTTTCTTCACATCTGGTGGAAGCTTGTCGATAATTTCTTGTTTCATAAAAATTTTTGCAGAATTTTTTTAAGACTCTGTTTTCCTCTTATTTAGTTTTTATAGCTGATCTATGTTCAAATCAAGCTATATAGGGTATGTCTTGGGACCCCTTTTGCTGTAAAGGGAGGGTGGGCCCGATAGTTTACAAGCTTTTTACAAATCGTCAGGGACCCCTCTAGGGAGGGTGGGCCCGCCAGTTCACAAGCCGTAAGGCGCGACCCATTTTGGACACTGTTGCATATTTACAATATTGACAGTTGTATTTTTACCACAATTATCCGCGACCCATTTTGGACACAAAGTCTATTGACTATCTGGGAAAATCTGTTATGGCCCAAATCCAAATCGTATAAATATATTTATTGACCGCGCTTAACTAATAGCATAATATCCCACATTAACAGAAAGGATAATATGCCAAAGACAATGACGAAATATCAACTTGATCACTTCAAGTCGAAGGTTAGAAGAAATTTTAATCCTTTAATTGAAGAGCAGGAATTGTTGGTAAAACAATATAGAGCTGAAGCAACTGAAAAGATTGTCGGTAAGTTAGCCAAAAAAATGGGCGCTGATAAAATCTTAAATGACTTTAAGAAGGCGGAAGCTCAACTGAAGGCGGTACAAGATAAAGCCCGAACCTTCTTTAAGAAGAAAGCGGAACAGAGAGACGATAAAACTCTCAATTACAATATAAGAGAACGCGAAGAGAAGATTACTCTTGATGATTGTTTAGATCAATTAAAAGAATGGGCGCGTGATCTTGTTGATCGTGAAATAAGAAGAAGACCAGAAGGCCAGAAGCTAAAACAACTTGAAGACCTGAAGACAAAAGCAATCGATCAAGTTATGGAAAGCGGAACGCCTGAAGAATTAATAAAACAACTAGACCAAACAACTAAAAAAATTGGAATAGCGTGGATTATTGATACTTCTAAAATAAAACAAATAAGCCAAAATTAAGGCTTGACTTATATGTGGGATATGATATTATCCCACATATAACAGAAAGGATAATATGACATTAGAACAAACACAATTAAAAGTCGCGAATGAATCTCTTGCTTCAGTTAAAAGAGATAGTGAATTGGCTACTTTAATTCAGGGCAATATAGATAATATGATGACCCTAGTAAAAAGAATAGAAAAACTAGAAGCAGAAGTGAAGAAGTTAAATGAAAAAAAATAATTTCTATATAACTTACTTTGCGAAGAAGCATAGAAAGTTTATAACTCGTAAAGGCCAATATGATAAACCAGACGGAACGGCTGGAAAGTCTTTTACATCTAAACAGGGAAACCCCTGTTTAGTTTATTGGGACTTAGACGCTGACGGCTGGCGTATGGCCGTCGGAAGTATGAGGGTAAGATGGAACTAACATTAATTATATTAGGAAGCCTCTTTGTAGGCTTCCTGATTATTCGCGACGAGTTAAAAGCGAAGCGCGAGAAGAAGAGACAAGAAAGGCTAAACCGAATTAAATTCGATTGAGCCCTGATCCTGCGGAACGCAGTATGAAGTCAGAAGAAGGCGAGCTGGTCGACACTCGCAGGATCAGGGGTCAAGTACAGGTTAGGCCGGAGCAGGCTCCGTTAAACAACGCGGCTGGCCTCACTTAAGAGTATGCTGTATTTGACCGGCTGAAAGGCAACCTTATTGAAACCCAATGACGCGGGTTGCCTCTAGGCCACAAGCTCACAAGCGCTATGACCGGACGGCTTCAGCGCTTAAGCTTGACAGCGCTCAAGCGATGGGATATTATGGGAGTTATGAAAGTAAAAGAAGCAAAAAAAATAACCGGATCGATGACTAGAACCAGCAAGATGCCGGGCCTATCTTACAGCCTGCCAGCGTGGGAGTGTAAAACAGGCGCCAAGCTTGCCAAGATTAAAGGCAGCGTTTGCAATGGCTGCTATGCCATGAAGGGCAACTATACAAGATACCCAGCAATTAAGGCTGCGCAATATGTAAGACTGAAAGCCATCACTGACCCGCGATGGGTTGATGCAATGGTGGCACAGATTAAGAATCAAAAATATTTTAGATGGCACGACGCCGGAGATATACAGAGCGAAGAGCATCTGTTGAAGATCTTCGAAGTCTGCAAGCTCACACCAAAAACAAAGCATTGGATTCCAACACGTGAAGCGCAATTTTTAAAATTAGTTTCCCCTGAAGAGGTCCCAGATAATCTAATTATCAGGATGTCTTCGCATATGGTTGATCAAGCCCCGATTACTTTCTGGCCGTGGACGTCAACGGTGAAAAATGGGAGCGGGACTTGTCCCGCTCCGAAGCAGGGCGGAAAGTGCGGCAGCTGTCGAAGCTGCTGGGACAGGAAGATTCCAAACGTAGAATATGCCAAACACTAAACACAAAGCCAACAGCCCAACGGTGATAGAGATTCACGAAGAGTGGGCCGTTAAGAATGGATACGCACAAGCTCGCAAGCGGAAAGGAGAAGAGAATGTTCAAGCACCCAAGCTATTACAAAAAACTGAAGGCACAAGCTCGAGCCGAAAAGCTAAAAACAAAAAACTCTGAACGATTCGTTGAGGGCGCAAGGCCACAAGCCGACAAGCCCGCAAGCGCTCAAGCGTCAAGCGGTTCGCGAACCAACAAGCGTTGAACGTGCTCCCAATCATTGTTTGTGAGGGAAGGTGTCTCTCTGTGATCTGACAGAAGACCGTGGATCGATTTACTCTCATAAAGTTTTATGACTCCAAGAGAGGTATCTTGGAGTAGGATAAAATTACGATTTGTTCTGGTCATGTGGAACAGCTTTTGATGAGGTGAAAAAGATACTTTGTGAGTCTTCGTCACTTTGAGCTCAACCATAAAAAATCCGCATGCATCCTGGTATCCAAGCAAATCTGGTACACCAAAAGATGCCCAAGATTCTAATCTAGTCCAACTTATTTTGGGGGTATTTTTCCTCAGTAAGTGCCATAGTTTTGACTCGGCTTTCATCGTACACACCTTTAATAATTTCCCGTGCAACAGCAGTTGCGGGATCAATAGATTTATCTGAACTTGCTCCAGCTAAACTTAATATAAATATAATAGTCTTCA
>VTLG01009821.1_pt1 | contig 18325 bp, 25 predicted proteins | sample 4694571 | NCBI WGS metagenome assembly VTLG01 (sample SAMN12604809, study PRJNA352737) | marine metagenome | biome: ENVO:00000447; feature: ENVO:00000209|ENVO:00000569|ENVO:01000036; material: ENVO:00002151; isolation source: viral sequences binned using virsorter ... | reverse complement strand
TGGTTTTGCTTTCTCACAAGGTGGTATTGGTCTTGGTGTTGGTGCTGATGGCTTATTTAGAATCGCAGCAGAGAGAGATGAAATGCTAAGAGCAACTAACTATGTAGCTACAGGATTCTGGGGTGAAGTTGAGATCAAAGACGCTTATGGTGTTTATATCTTATCTGACGTTTCTTAGTTCTTAACGTAAGAATAATAAGGGGGTGGGCAACTGCCCCCTTTAATATGGAGATAATATGAAAAGATTTTTTAAAAAAGCAAGTGGAATAATTATTGAAGCAGGTGATAATCACGATATAAAGTCTTTAGAAGATAGATTTATGGAATGTGATGAAAATGGGCAAGAAATTAAAAAAGAAGTTAAAAAAGTAGCTAAAAAAGCTAAGAAAGATGGTAAATAATGGGTTATAAATATTTAGAAAAATATGAAATAATAAGAGTTGTACCAACACTTAGCACAGATGCTTATAGTACAGATGATGTTATATTTACGGGTGTAGAAATACCTAATGCAGTTAGAGAAGATGGTGGTTGCTCTCAACTTAAACATATGTTTTTAGTAGATAGAGCAAACCAAGGTGATATAGATATAGAATTTTATTTTACTGAAAAAAACACAGCATTTGGAACACAAAATTCTACTGCAAACATAAGTGCAGCAAATTTAAAGGCTATTGGTTTTTGTGGTTGGGCAACAATAATTGGCGACCAAGCAGATACGGCAAATAATGTAGATAATGCTACAATACATAAAGTAATGGGAGCAGGTAATGCAAATGAAAGTACATCTCCATTAACATTATTACAAGCAGAAAGTGGTTCTAAAAGCGTATATGTTCACGCTGTTGTAATTGGTGGAACACCTACATACGCAGCAGATTCTTTAGATTTAATATTTCATATAGAAAAATAATGAGTTTAATAGAAAGCATTAAACAACACGAAGGTTATGTTGGCGTAGTCTATAAAGATTCTTTAGGTATAGACACTATAGGCTACGGTTTTGCAATAAAAGATTTAGAGTTAGATGAAGACATCTGTGAAATTATCCTTGAACGTAAACTTAAACAATTAGAGGATATGATTAATTTAAAGTTTAGTTGGTATAAGTATATGCCACAAGAAATTAAAGATGTCGTTATGGAAATGTGTTATCAATTAGGTGTTACTGGCGTTTCTAAATTTAAGAAAACAATAGCATACTTACAGAACAAACAATGGGAAGAAGCGTCTGTAGAAATGCTCGATAGCCTTTGGGCAAAACAAACACCTAATAGAGCAAAAGAATTAAGTAATAGAGTTAAAGAGGTAGATAGTGGACGTTGAAAGTTTAAAAGCTGGCGGGATTGGTTTAAGTGGTTATATAGTTCAATGCATTGATATGTTTAGTCCAGTAATAGAAGTTGGGTATATGATGGTGATTATTGCTTATTTTTTATATCGTATTAAACAAATAAAAAGTGAGATAAAGTAGATGGATAGAGGCGTAGTTAAAAGAGTAATAGTAACGCCTGATAAACATTTTCCTTTACACGACCAACCTGCTATAAATTGCCTAAAAAAGACTATAGAGATAGTCAAACCTGATGCTTATGTAGATTTAGGTGATGTAGGTGAATGGCACTCATTTAGTGCTTGGAGATTTAAAAGAAAAAAAGCTCCACCACTTGAATACCTTATAGAAGATTTTGAAAAAGACGTAAAAGATGTAAATGCTGGTATGGATCAGGTAGATGAATCGCTTGATAAGGCGAATTGTCACGAAAGATACATTACAGAAGGTAACCACGATAATTGGTTAAACTTTGCTGTAGAGAAGTATCCTTATATACCACAGTATAAATTTGCTAATGCAGTTAATCTAAAGGATAGAGGATATAAATATATTCCCTTTGGAAAACACTTAAAATTAGGTAAATTATACCTATATCACGGACATTTATATGGGGGTCAATACCATACTTCCAACCATTTGCGTAAACTTGGTTGTAATATTATGTATGGACATTGGCACGACCTCCAACAGATGTCTGTTACCCATAAAGACGGACCTAAGTCTGCTTGGAGTATCGGATGTCTGAAAGATATGAAAGAAGAAGCAAATTCTTGGCTTGGTGGTAGACCAATTAACTGGGCACACGGATTTGCAATAGTAGATTTTTACAAAGGTGGACTTTTTACAGTTCACATTATACAAATAATAAACGGCAGAACTTCGTTATGGGGTGAGTTGATAGACGGAAATGGAAAATGTTGATACAGAAGATGATAATACAAGCTGTTGTTAAACTTGTAAGAAAACAATTTAAATTAGACAAAGTCCTAAAGTACGTAGAACAACCCAACGAATTAGACGAAGAAGTCAAACAACTTAGAAATAGAGTTGATATTTTAGAATTATTTTTAAAAAAGGAGAAATAATATGTTAGATTTTTTATCAAATAATGCAGGATTATTAGCAGGTGGAACAGGTGCAGGAATTGTCTTATGGGTACTTAAAAAAATACCAAACGAAGAAATTTGTGCTTGGGTAGAAGGAATAACATTTACAGCAGGTAAATGTATGACATTAGGATTATCACAATGGAAGTTTACTAAAAACTTTTGGAACAAAACAGTAGAACCTTGGTTTATTGATTTATTTGATAATTTTATAGGTGGAGCAGTAAGAGGTTTTATAAGAGGTTTAAGGTCTGATAAATAGTGCCATACGCAAAGACAAAAGATAATCGTTTAGTTAATGAAGTCACTTTAGGTGATGGTTATCCTTTGTCTAATGATTTACAACCTTTAAAAGTTGGTGGTGAGGCATCTCCAATAGAGATGTCTACTTCCTTACCTGACGATAGTGATAATGCTAAAGTTAAAGTTAGAGGTGATTTAGAAGTTACAGGTGGACTTAATTTTAAAAATGATGTAGAAGTAGATTTGTCATTTGATGATTTATCTTTATCAGGAAATTTAACTATTGGTGGAACTGTTGATGGTAGGGATATTGCGACAGATGGATCAAAATTAGATGGTATAGAAGCAAGTGCTACTGCCGACCAAACTCAAGCAGACATAAATGGTTTAGCTATAACTACAACAGGTGCATTAGATAGTGGTAGTATAACAAGTGGATTTGGTAATATAGATACAGGAAGTAGTACAATAACTACAACAGGTGCAATAACAGGTGGTAGTTTTGTTGGTCAGTCTGTATGGGTAGAATATCCTTTTATAGTAACAAATGGAGTAGCAGGTAGACCATATTATAGAGATGTAGATGATTTATATGGAGATTTTAGAAAGTGGGACGATTATGATACAAGTCCTACAACTATTAGTAGAGGAGATGTTGCAGGTCATTATGTAGTGCCTGAAAATTGCACATTAAAACATATGAGAGCAGTAGTATCAAATACTTCATCAGGTGGAGATATTATTATAGCAATATATCACGGAACACCTACTTTAAATAGCTCGGCAGGAACATCTTTAGCATTAGCAGGTAGCGAAAATACAGTATCAGTAAGTACTGTAACTTATAATTATGCTGCAAATGTAGATTTTGACGTGAACTTAGATGTAGGTGATATAATTGTACCAATGGTAGAACATAATGAAGGCTCAAATCAAACATTTAGAGGAAATTTAACATTAAAATTAGTAACAAGATAGGAATATTATGGGAAGTTTAGCAGGTAAAAGTCCAGCAAATACATATAAAAGTTTATTAAAAGTAGCAGATGAAACAAACGGAGTTAGTACAAGTATATCAAAAATAGAAGATGGAGAGGGAACTGAAACTTGTACATCAATAAGTTCAAGAGCTTTAAGAGTTCAACCTGCAACCAATACTGTAAATACGTTTGATGTTAAAAATACAAATGGTGATGCTTTATTAACAGTAGACAGTTCTAACTCATTAGTTAAAGTAGGAACATCACAAGTAAATGCTACTACACAGTTATTGACATTTGCTGCTTATAGATTAGTTCCAAGTGCATCAGGAACGCATATGGTAGTAGGTTTAGGTGGTTTAGAATATGCTACAGAAATGGCTGAAAGAACTTTAGGAACAGGAACAGATCCATCAACTTCCTTAAATTCAACTACTACTACTGATGATTATACTAATGCAATATTCCCTGTTCCATACAATATGACTATAGATGCAGTTAAAGTTTTATCATCTACCGATACAGATACTGATACTACTTTAAACTTTCATTTAATGAGTTATGATATGGTGGCAGATGGAACAACAAGTGATGGTGATTTATCAAATGGAGTAGTATTAGCAGATGGACAAGCAACATCAGTAGATAGAAGTGTAACTAAAACAACAGATTTGACAATACAAAGTTCAAGTGTAACAAGTGGTAAAGTAATTATGTGCACAGTAGAAAACGAGACAAACACAGACGATATAAATTTACAGGTACAAGTTAAGTATCATATAGCATAGGAGAAGAAATGGCAAGATTAGAAGCAAATTTAACAGTAACGGCAGGGCAAGATAAAGATTATGTATGCTCTATGGGTGATAACTATACAGAAGTATACCAAGAAATAGCTAAAGTAGACAATGCTGATACATTTGTAACATTAGCTAGTTTATCTAAAACTACACCAAGTTTATTAAAAGGATCAAAACTTATTGTATTAAAAAACAATAGTCCTGTAGGTGTAGAATTGCAATTTCATATTAATGAATTTGAAGATAATAGCAATATAGATGCTTATACAGAAGATTTGCGTATTACACAACTTTTAGGTGCTAATGAATATTTGGTATTGCCAAACCAATTTATGCTAGGATATTCTACTGACACTTCAGGTGGTAATGCTAAAACTATAGACAATGCTACAGGCTATTCTGTTAATAGTGGAAAATTATATGTTGATAGTGTTGCTAACCTAGCTGAGGCTGTAGATGGTACAGAAACTGAAATAGATGTTAATGATGGTGATTATTTTAGAGTTGGCGATTTAATACAGCTTGGAACAACTACAGGTACTACTGCTACTAATATTGAAATTATGAGAGTTACTGGTATTTCTACTAATACATTAACAGTAGAAAGAGGATTGTTTGGTTCTATTACAGGAAATTCATCGGCTCAAACAACTGGACACGCTTCAGGAGCTGCTGTACACTTCCCTTGGTTTAACACGCAAGAAAAATATAATAAATATCACGATGATGCTAATGCACTAGGCACAGTACAAACTAACTCTAGTGGTAGATACACAGCACAAAACTTATTTGGATATGGTAGAAGTGCTACTTATCCTACAGGTATTGTTAAAGGTTCTTTTGCTATGAAGTTTTACAATTCTGGTTACCAAGAGTTTGGAATGTCAGGAGTTACGGCAAATACAAAATCAGGACTTGCTGCTTCTACAACATACCAATTTAACATAACAGTTGATGGTGGCTCTACTTTTGCTAACTTAGCATTTACAACAGATGCTACAAATACTAATTTTGGTGGAAATAATGGTGTTTTAAGCAAAATTCAGTCTGCACTTGACACTCAGTTCTATACATCAGGAAATCTTTTTGAAAAAGGCGTTTCTGTAGGTATAGTAAATGGCGATATAAGATTTACATCAAACAATAGAACTAGAAATTCTGCAATATTACTAGCTGCTCCAGGATCTGGAACAACACCATTTGGTGTAGGTAGATTACCTGCTATTGCAAATGTAGAAGGTGCTGTAGCTGCTAAACTACCTGATGACACAATATTTGATAAACTAAGTTATGTTGAAAATAAAAACCAAGGTGCTTTTGCTTATGATGATGGTAAAGGCAATATTGTAGGTACTGCTACAGGTACTATAAACTATGAAACAGGTGCTGTAGACTTTACAGGTCCTGCCGAAGCTGAGTTTGCAGTTAGTTTTAATTATGATTCGGCTCATAGTGGTGGATTAAGTGCTACAAGTAACCAAGAAAATGGTATTGTTACAATATCGGCAAGAAGTGTAAATAGTAAAATAGATGCAGAAGTAGAAATTATAGGATTTATTTAAGGAGAAAATATGCCAAAAGGAAAAGGAACATACGGAAAAAAAAGAGGCAGACCCTCTAAAAAAACTAAAATGAAAAGAAAGAAGTGAAATGGCTAAGTTTAAAGGTAGATCAGTTAGATTGAACAAACCTTCTCGTATTAGAAAAGGACAAGCAGGTTATGGAAGAAAAAAGTTTCAAGTATATGTTAAAGATGGTTCAAGAACTAAAAGGGTTACATTTGGCGACCCTAATATGAAAATTAGAAAAAATAACCCTGAAGCAAGAAAGTCTTTTAGAGCAAGACATAAATGTGCAACTGCAAAAGATAAAACAACAGCAAGATATTGGTCTTGTAAGAAATGGTAGGAGAATAGATGGCAACAGCAGCAATATATTGTACACATAAAGAATTAAAGAGGGTATTTCCTCAACTTGATAGTTTTGATAATAAAAAATCTATTTATGGCTGGACAGAAGTTACAAGTAATAAGTATGCTGCACACAATAGTGGTATAGTAACTCAATTATTTGCAGATGGAGAAGATTTAGGACCTGCACAGTCAGCACATACTGATTTAAATGTTGAAGGCGAATGGTTTTACAATTCTGCCGAAGATGTGCTTTACTATTATTCTGCTACTAATCCTAATGACAAATTAATGGAAGCAGGAGAAGAATTTACAGCATTAGTTACTCAATACAGAACTGATGCAAGTAGATATTTAGATAGTATGTTAGACCCTAATATGCCTAAAGAGGCGTTAAAAGATAAAGAAGGTAACTTTGACTATATTATTATACGTACTACGTCTTTAATAGCTGCTAACTTTATGATTAAAAGTCACGATCCAAATAGTGAACTTGCAAGTGCTTTAATAGAAGAAGCTAACAATAACATTGAAAACATTAATCAAGGTAAGGCAGCTTTATCTTGGCAAGTATCAAGAGATTCATCTCAAGGTATTGTAAGAGATGTAACTTATACATCAGGTAAAATTAGACCTGTAGACACAAGAGGTGAATGGTCAGGTACTTATGATTTAATTAAAGTTAAAATAGGTACTGGTGGCGTTTTAGGAACAGCTACATATAATGTATATGTTAAAGATGGTGATGGACTTAAAAATCAACAAGTTATTACAAATGAAGTAATCAATGGCGACTATCAATCTTTAGCAGGTGGTTTAGAAATTAGATTTGCAGGTAGTACAGATGCTACACAAGCTGCTGCTAATGATGAATGGGAAATAGAAGTATTTGGTAGACACGAAGTTGTAGATGTATCAAGTGGTAAAGCCGTTAAAATGACAAGAACAGGTAGAGCTTCATATAAAAGGAAATACAACTAATGCCAGTAACTTTTACAAATAATTTTAAAAACATATTAGATAAACTAGAAAGTGTTATTGAAACAGAATTTAAAGGAGCTTTACCTACTTGTGTTGGTTATGAAAAAATGCACGGCTCACAATATTTAAGAATTTTGCCTGAATCTTCTACATTAATTAGTTTTACAACTAACTCTGAAGAAAGGCAATATAACGTAAAATTAATATATTATTTTGACGAAAAAATGGTCAATACTAAAACAATGGATCATATACTAAGATATACTTCAAGAATTGAGGCTTTAGTTCACGATAATATGATAATGACTTTATCTGATAGTACAAAAGCATTAAATTGCATAATAGATTCTACTCAATTAAATACAGATACTGAAAATGGTATTTATACAGTAGAAATGAATTGGCAATGCAATCACGTAGGAAACATTGGATAATTAAAAAATAACAATTAAATTAAGGGCATAAATTCTATGCCAGAAGGAGAAAAAAATGGCTGATTTTGGTGGAACAGTAAATTCTTCTACATATAGTGGTAGAGAATTTAAAGTATACATTGGTTCAGATAATGGGGTGGGCACATTAAATGCTTCATCTGCAACAATGTATAGATTAGATATTGAAGGTATAACATTACCTACTTTTAGTCCAAATCAAGAGTTTGAAATGAGAACAGGTACTGGTAGGGTAGCTGAATTTGGTTCAATGTTTTCAAGCTCAAAAGGTGTAACAACAGAATTTTCATTATCAGGAAGGGTAACATTGCAAGATTTGCCTATTTTAATGGAAAATGTTTTAGCACAAGAAGCTACTAATAATAATAATAAGTTTGAAATACTTACAGGTTATTCACCGAGCACATTCAAACACGGAGATTCAACAGGAGCTACTGTTTTTAGTAAAACATTAACTGTAGCTTTTATAGCACCAACATCAACTGATTCGTACGCTATACCCGGATGTGTATGTACAAATTTACAATTAAGTGCTGATATGGGAACTGCAAGTGGAAGATATGATTATTCTGCAACCTTTTCAAGTAGATATAAACCTGTAAAAAATACTTTTGATGTTAGTAGTGCACAAGAGCTTTCAACTACTTTAGGTTCAACTAATATGTTTTTATCTGACCAATCAACAAAAGATATGAATGTTATGGATGTTGCGGCTGATGTTACACTTACTAGTGGAAGTTACAGTTCAGGTGATGCGACAATTACTCACGCTTCAAATACAGATGTACGAGTAGGGCAAATAGTTTCATCTGATGGTGCTGGTATTCCTACAGGAGCTTATGTGGCATCCGTTACTAGTGCAACTGAATTTGAGTTGTCAGCAAATGCAACAGGTTCTGCATCAGGTAGAACTTTAACACTTGTTAGTGACTTTACAAGTATAAATCCTATTTTTAATTCATTTAGCTTAACTATTGAATCACCTTCTATAGGATTAGGTTCACAAGGTAGTGATGCAGAGCCAGAAGTATTTGCAAGAGCAGTACCTGAAATGAATATAACAGTAGCAGGTTCTTTAAAATACGATACCGAAACTGACAAGTTGTTAGAAGCACATAGAGATGGAGCACAAACATCATTTATGCAGATGGTTTTAAGTAATGTAGCTATTACTAGTAATTTAGAAACTTTAGGAAGTATAGCTATACCAGCTTCTGATGACCAAACATTTGGAGTTATTATACCAAAAGCTAAATTAATTAGTGCTTCTGTTGGTTCAGGTGATGTTGCTACTTTAGATTTTGAAGCTAAAGTTACTGACCCGGGTTCTAACAAAATTATGCACATAGCTACTGGCGATACAAACTAGGAGAAATAAATGAGATATTTTAAATGTGATAGGTTCATCAAAATTCAAAAAGTAGAGGACAGCAAAGTTAAAGACGTTCCTTCTGATTGGGTTGAAGTACAAGAAAATGGTGAACCTTTAAAACAGGTAGTTAAAGAAAAACCTAAAAAAGAAGTAAAAAAAACAAAAACAAAATAAGGAAATAAATGATGGAAATGAAACTTGAATCTGGTAAAAAGATTAAGTTAAAAGATGTATCTATAGATGAGAGAGATGAACTTCTTGATTCAGTAGAATATCAATATGATGATAAAGGTAATCCTAAAGGTATGAAAATGATAAATAGTACAATTACTAAATGGTTACGTTCGTGTATTGACGGAGATACATCTGATAAGTTTCTAAAAACACTCACATTAGAAGATAGAACTGAAATATTTTTAGAAATGCAGGAGTATCTTTTAGTGGGGGAAAAGAAAGCCTCCAAGTAGAACTGACTATATTGTCTGACGGCTGTGGAGGCTGTCGATATTGTGAATTTCCATACGAAGCACAGTTACCTGTAAAAACGGAAAACGGATACGAAACACGAGAGTTTAGATCACAAGATGATGTTTGGGCAGTTATTGATTTAATTGCCCAAGAAACTAAAGAATTTAGTAAGCAAAAAGGAAAGGAGTTTGATGTTCCAAAAAGTATATCAACACAAATCCCTTTTTTTGCGTGTATAAATCACGTTATAGATGATAAGTATACAAAACTTATTAATCAATATATATATTGCACAGAAACAGGTACACCAGCATATTCGGGTAGTTATGGTGAGCAACCTGTAAGATGGGTACAATATTTTTTTATAATTAAAAATGCGATGGCAAAAAAACAGAAAATGATACAAGAGAAAGCGAAAAAAGATGTCTGATATTATCGTAAGATTTAAACCAGAAGGACAAAAAGCCTTAATAGATGCTTTAAAAACTTTACAAAGGTCAAAAGGTCGTTTAAAACAATCAACTGATAAAACAACTAAAAGTTTTGGTTTATTTGGTACTGCAACTAAACGTAACGCTAAAGCTATGGGAGGTTTAGGTTTAGCCTTTTCTACAGTACGTTCAAAAATGTTGCTATTTAACTTTGCTATGGGTCTTGGTATTACTCAGATTTCTAAAATGGCTCAAGAATCAGCAAAGCTAGAATCAATGGAAAGAGCATTTAGAAATTTAAGTCAAGGTGCTGGTAGTGCTGCTATTGCAATAGATAAATTAAGACAAGCAACTGATAATACTGTTTCAGATTTTGATTTATTCCAACAAGCAAACAATGCTATGATTCTTGGTGTAAGCCAAAATGCTGATGAAATGGCTAAATTATTTGATATGGCTCAAAGACTTGGTAGAGCTATGGGTGTTGACACTAGAAAATCTGTTGAATCTTTAATTACTGGTATTGGGCGTCAATCACGTCTTATGCTTGATAACTTAGGTATTATTGTATCAGCAGAAAAAGCATATAAAAGATATGCAAAAGAAAACAATTTAGTAGCATCTGCTCTTACTGACGCACAAAAAAAACAAGCATTTTTTAATGAAGCAATAAGACAAGGTGAATCAGCATTATCTGCTACAGGACGAGAAGTTTTATCACAACAAGATTCAATGGATCAATTAGGAACATCATTTGCAAATCTTAACACAAGAATAGGTGATTTAACTAAAGAATTAACTCCATTAATTGATGCTTCAACTAGTTTTGTAAACGCTATTACAAGTGATAGATTAAAAGCTGCAGTAAAATTAATTATTAATATTGGTTTAGCTTATGTTTCTGTAAAAACAGGAGCTGCAGCTTTAAGAGTTGGACTTACAGCACTTACTAAAGTTATAGGAAGGAATATTACTGCAATAACTAATGGAGCTAAAGCAGTTAAAACTTGGGGTCAAACTTTTATAGGTTTAGGTAAAAATTTACTTAACTTTTTAGGAATTGGAAATGTTGCTGCTGTTACGATGGGTACTGTTGCTACAGCAGTTCAAGGGTTTACATCTGGGTCAGATGAATCAAAAGAATCAGTAGACCGTTTTTCAAATGCTCTCGTATTAGCTAATCCTAATTTTGAACATTTTAATTTTGTTTTAGACGATTCATTACCAAAACTTACATCAGCAGCAGCAAAATTTGATAGATTAGCTAAATCTTCATCATTTTATATTAACGCATTGTTAGCTTTAGCTCCAGCAGAAAAACACGCAGGTGAAGTTACAGGTCAAGTTGATGAGGCTTTACAAAAAAAATTAAAATCTTATTCACAATTAGCACGTGCATTAGGTGCTTTAACAGGTTCTACAGGTAAAAATGCTGTAATATCAGCAAGATTTGCTCAATCAGCAGCTATTATTGATATGTATGCAGGTGCTAACAAAGCATTTGCTCAAGGTGGTACGTTAGGTTTTGTTACTGGTGCTGCAATAATTGCTCAAGGTTTAGCTAATGTAGCACAAATAGAAACACAATTATCTCAAATGGGTGGTGGTGGCTCTGGAGGTGGCTCTGGAGGTGGAGTCTACGGATCATTTGAACAAGGTGGTTATGTAGGTGGCAGACGACACTCACAAGGTGGTACTATTATAGAAGCAGAACGTGGCGAGTTTGTAATGAGTAGAAATGCAGTAGAATCTATCGGCTTAGAAACACTAAACCAAATGAATCAAGGTGGTGGTGGTGGAAACGTCAATGTAAGCGTTACAGGTAATGTTTTAACACAAGATTTTGTAGAAGGCGAACTTGCAGAATCAATTAAAGAAGCTGTCCGTAGAGGTAGTGATTTTGGGATTGGTTAATGCTGACGTTACCTCCTAAATTTAAACAAGCACTAGGTAATGGCACTAGAACATCTTTATATCCTTTGGTTAGGATTTATAAAGGTGTACAGATAGATGATCCAATTCCTGAAAAAGCGTCAATTAATTTATCAATAAAGGAAACAAACATAGGTGGTGAGGCGTATAACCCTTTACTACTTAATAGTCCTTCTATAAGCTCAAAAGCCGACATTATAAACAATAAATACACTATTTCGAGTGTATCCCTATCTATATCAAATGCTCCCTATAATGGTAAGATTTTTTCAGACGATATTCCAAGTTTATTAAATGCAGTAGTACAAGTGTATTATGCTGCTAATGGATTAGATAGTTTAGAAAATTGTCTTTTAGTGTATACAGGCACAATTAGACGTTATAATCAATCAGCAGAAACTTTAAACCTTACGTTAGAAGATTTAACACAACAAAAATTAGCAACAAAAATACCATCTACTTTAATAGAAGATCAAGAAAATTTTTATGATAAAGATATAAGCACTCCATATCCTATGACATACGGATATGTTGATAAAGCTCCTTTAGTTTTAGACAAATACAATAATTTAACAATAGATAAACCAAACGTATCAATAGTGGGAGCTTGGTCTAAAATATCTAATGTAGAATACAAAAATCCATTTATTAAACAAACATCTTTATGGGATTCGTGGTTAACAAAAGAATCATATTTATCTGTTTATACAGATGGTTATATGCCAATAATGAAGCAATATCCAATGCATTTTGGTTCAAGAGCTTATGAATCAGCAGGTGGAAGTATGTACGAAATAAATGAAAGTTCTGCACAAATTATATTACAGCCAAACAATTTTATATTTGAAAAATATGCAGAAATAACAGATGAAGATACAGATGCTACTTATTTATCAGGAGTAGGAAAAGAAGGGATTCCTACAAGGATAGTTAGAAATGTAGAAAATGTTTCATTTTTTGCTAAAAATTATGAAGAACAATTTTATTATTACAATGGAAGTCCTGATGATGACCCTGACCAATATACATTTAGACCTCGTTCATCTAATAAATTTTATGGATTTTTTGGTGAACAATTTAATGAAGGTATAAGTCGTGATATAGTTTCTGAAACAATAAATTATGTTGAATTTGGTGAACCTTTTGATGAATCTAATTACATTATACAAAATAATAATGATACTATAGCTACAGACAACTACAATGCTTCTATAAATAATGGTAGTTTAAATTGGTGGGAACCGACTGAATTAAATATAGGTGGTAGTGGAACTTATGCTGAAGGTATATGGGATTCTAAAGATTTAAATTTTCCATTAGAAAATCAAAACTTTAATCCTGATTGGATACAAAATGCTTCTAATACATCTGGTTTACATTTACACGCTGTAAACAGACAAAATAACCAAGGTGGAGCATTTGCTAGATTACAATTAAACCAAGATGTTCCTGACTTACCTGCTGTAACAAAAATATTTTACAATATTGATTATTATGAAGCTGATAATATAGGTGACGGTTGGGCAAATAATGAACAATCAGACCCATCAGTTTTTTGGGTTGAAAAACAATTAATTTCAAGAAATTACGGTGCAAACACATCTCACGGTGATTTAGATGAAGGTTTTAATAAATGGGATAATAATCGTGATGATGAAGATTGGGTAACACACGGTGAAGTTCCAAATAAACATCATACTTTTGAATATGCATCAGCACCTAATAGATATACAAACGATTTTGGAAATGAAAGTGGAGATAATTATTTAGGTAAAAATTATGACAATATTATGATAGGTTTTAATTCTACAAATGCTTATGATAGTATAAATTGGGGTATACCTAGATTGGGTGAAAATGGCTGGTATAAAAATGCTTCTTCTTGTTTTGTAAATTTAAGACAATTTTATGTAATGCAAGATATATTATTGCAAGATTATCCTAATTTAAATTATTATGCTAGTATAATTGGTAGAACTAGAGCTAGAAATTTAAAATTAAATATTACACTAATATATTATAATTCATCTATAGGAAGTAGAATTACTACTCAATCTTCACATAGATTAGATGTAGGTGATACCTTTAATCTTTATGATGATAACGATATTTATATTGGTCAATATACTTGTGGACAAATATATAATGAATTTTCATTTTGGACTGAAGAAAATGTTGATTTACGGAGTTACAATAGAGGTATTGTAGAACACGAAACAGAACTTGAGGCAACAAAATCACAAGATATATTTAAAGATATATTAGAAAAAGAATTAGCTTATAATAAAGAAATTGTATTACCTGACGATAGCATTAAGGATGATTGGCTTGCTAGTTTCTCATTAATAGAACAACAAGAAGCTAAAAGTGTTATAGAAAATTTATTTAAATCTTCTATATATATACCATCATTTGATAGTTCTGGTAGATTTAAATTTATAGATTTAAAACAAAATATTGAAGATTACGAACAATTTGAATATATAAAAAATCAAGATATATTAAAATATTCTTTTAGTTTAACAAAATTAGAAGATGTAAAAAATCAAATTAATGTAAAATATAATAAAGATTATGGTGCAGGTGATTTTTCTAAAGAAACTACTTATGGTATAGAAGATAACAATGGTAATTTTGTAGACACTTTAGATACACTAACACAAGAATTAAATGTTGAAGATATGGTTTATGATATTAGTTATTATGGTATGAAAAACGAAGATGCTAAATTAGAAATTGAATCTGAATATATTCGAGATAAAGAAACGGCACGAAAACTACAAAGAAGATTACTTATGTGGTATGCTAATCAACATTTAACAATAAAATTAGATTTACCTCCTAGTTATATGCACTTAGAAGCAGGTGATTATTTAAGGTTTGAAGAACTTATAGGTGGTAAACTTGCTTTTGGTTTTGATTACACACAAGAGTTTGTTAAAAATGGACAACTTATATATCCTGTGTTTTTTGTTACTAAGGTAGCTAAATCTTTAAGTAAAGTAAGTTTAGAATTAGTGCAAGTACATCGTGGCGATTTTGGTATGAGTGATAATGATTTAGGTAACTATAAAATACCTAATCCATACGATAATAATATATATAACCCTGAAACTGACGTATTAGAAGAAGATCCATATTTTGATGTAGAATTAACAGGTGAAGAGGATTTAAGATGGGGACGAGCAGATTTTATTGTAAGCACCAATTTTGAAACTGACATTACTTATGAAATAGCTTTAGTATATTCTAGCCACACTTTTAAGTTTGGAGATTTTGAAATAGATGAAGGAATACAATATCCATACCCTAATGATGCAAAACCTTTAGTAGGCGATTATTTAGTAGTTACTGCAAGTCCATTTGGTGATAATGTAAGTGTAGCTCCAAATTATCTATTGCAAAGTAGAGCAGATATTGAATATACTGAGGATTCTGAAGAATATATAGAAGATGTTAATATTGAATTAGATTATGATATAACAATAAAATCAACTACAAACTCTGATTTTGAAGAAAGACATAGTTTTAGACAAACAATTCCACCTGTATATTTTATGCCTGGAGATTTAAATGGTGATGGTATAATTAATGTTCAAGACATAGTTTTTCTAGTATCTAATATTATTTTAGGTGATTACGGATATTATGAACAAGCTGATTTAAATAATGATGGTGGAAACAACATACTAGATATAATAATTATAGCAAATTTAATATTAAGTAATTAAATGATTGAATACAACAAAACAAAACTAGCAGACGGAAAATCATCAATTATATGTAATGATGGTGATTGTTTTATAGAATCTAATGTAGATATATTAGGTATAGAAATAGATTTTACAGGCAAGGCAAAAATTACGCCTACATTACCTGAAGGTTGGGTTATGCAAGGCAATAAATCTAAGATGATATTATTTACTTTACAAGGTTTGCCGATTAAAAACCAAAAGCTATTTACTTATACAGGTGAAGTAAAAATTAACAAAATAATTGTTGCAAATAAAGATGCAAAACGTATATTTTGTCAAATAAAAAATGTAGAAGCATCTTGGATAAAGCAAAATTGGTCTATGGATATAGAAGCAGATACTTGGGATAACTTTGAAAATAAAGCAAAAAAAGGTAAAATTACTAAAACTAAATACAATTTACCTGATTATGGGTTACCAAAAGTAGATACAACAAAAATTAAAAAAACAAGACGTAGAACAACAACGCCTAAAAGTGGTGGTAGTTCAGAAGGTTCAGGAGGATATTAATGAGTAAGCAAGTTAAAACGCCAAGATTTTATGTAGATATGCCTACATTTTTACACGCCACAGGACAACTAGGTTGGGATGATAGTGATGGTGGTGCAGAATTATTGTATATGAATTGTGCTAATCCTTACACAAAAGAGGTAGAAACATCAGCAGCAGCTCAAGTAGCTGCTATTGGTAATTCAGGTAACAACACAACAAAAACATCTTTTCCTGTTAACTTTTGTGCTTTACTAAATCACAATTTAGGCTCTAATACTAATTCTTTTAAATTTTATGGTAAGCACGGATTAACATCTTCAACAACTTCTGTAATATTTAACCCTGTGAATCAAATATTAAATTCTAATTTCTCTGGTAATGAAATAAACCCTACTTACAATGGAACAACTATTTTTGATTTTGCTTCTACTAATGAATATTGGAGGTCATTTAGTATACATTATGGAAGTAGTAATCCTATTGATATAGGAACACACCAATTAGGATCTTTTGTAGTAGGTAAGTATTGGGATGCTCCATACTCACCTGACCTTAACCTTACAATGTCAAGACGATTTGATGGTATTAAACGTCAAAAAACTATAGGTGGTAAGACATTAGCTAACATTTATTATGATGGACCAACAGAATGGACTATGAATAATAAACATTACGGAGCTTATCCATCAAAAGTTTATAAATATCCACCATTTGAATTAGATAACCCTGATGCTGCTGTAGATGGAGAAGGAAATGTAGGAGAACATTCATATGGTCGTAGAGCTAAAAGTGGTTTAGGTAGAAAAGGTCTTAGAAGCTGGAAACTTACTTTTTCTTACATACCAGATGGTGATATGTGGATGGAAAACGAAGTGTCTAATACACTAACCTCAGATGATGTTACGCCAAATAATAACATACCTAATCCTATGCTTTCAGATGATAGTTTTAATTTTGTATGGAATTGTACATTAGGTGGTACTTTGCCGTTTATATTTCAACCTGATAATACTAATAACAATCCTGACCAATTTTCTATATGCACATTTAGGGAAAATACTTTAGATGTAAGTCAGTTATCTACTAACGTCTATAGGCTTAGTGTTACGATTGACGAGGTTGCTTAGCGTTCGGCAGCACAATACCCATTTCTATTACTGCCCATCTTTTTATTTCTTCGATAAGTTCAGTAAATTCTGGAACAGATAATTGTTTGGTAGATTGGATCTCATACTTTTCTTTTATAACCTTGTGCATTTCGGCTTCAGTATAACCTAAATCCTTAGACAATATCCTAATTATAACTCTATAGTATGCGTTTTGTTGTGGAGAACGCACCTTTTCGGCAGGTTTTATTTCTAAGTGAACATCACCCTCAATTTGACGTAAATAATCCCTAAATCCAAGATTATCATCTAAAGTAAGTTTTCCTTCTTTTATAGTTCCTGCAAATTTCACTCTGCAAAATATCCTCTTAACAAATAAAATGCTTCTTTCCAAAGGTTTACACCATAAGTCCATTCAAAGTCACTTATACCCATATTGTGACGTTCAGTATGATGTTTACGGCAAAGAGGCACACAAGAGTAGTCTTTAAGACCACCCTTGTTAGCTCCACCCATACCCAAATGCTCCAAATGGTCAGGGTCTACAGGCGACATCCCACACACTAAACAATGTTTAGACTTTATATACTTAATATAATCTTTATTAGTCTTTATTTGACATTCTCTCTTTCGTATCATAATATACTTCTATTGATTCTAAAAGCATACCAATTATAATTCCAATTCCAACTGCACAAAATATAAAACCTAATACTACACCCATTTTTATCCTTTCAGTTTATCTGCCCATTGTTCAACTATATCTTTTGGATCAACAAGCGTTTTACTATGTTTATCGGCTTCATCTCTATCCAGAAACTTCTTGCCGTCTTTTGTTATCCATACAAAGTGTAATTCTTTCTTAATCATAAATTCTCCAATTTAAAGAGATAGTGCGTAGAAAGGGAAACGCCAAAGGGGGGAGAATGAATAAAAACCCACCACCTATCTCTTTTTATCA
>VTLG01006268.1_pt1 | contig 18327 bp, 17 predicted proteins | sample 4694571 | NCBI WGS metagenome assembly VTLG01 (sample SAMN12604809, study PRJNA352737) | marine metagenome | biome: ENVO:00000447; feature: ENVO:00000209|ENVO:00000569|ENVO:01000036; material: ENVO:00002151; isolation source: viral sequences binned using virsorter ... | reverse complement strand
ATGTCAATCAAGTCAGGAAGTGATATAGATATACGATCTGCAACAGCAATGCTTTTGAAATCAGAAACAACATTGACAGAAACCGTTGCATCCAATATGTCTGTAACAGTGGGCGGAACTTATACTGGAAGTATAACTGGAACTTACACCGAAACAATTACTGGCATCGCCGGAATTAAATACAATGCAGCTGCAACATTCCATTTTGTTGATGACTACAAACGTAAAATTGATGATGACACATTTATTGATAAGGCTGGTGGATTTGTTGATCACTCTCATCCAATATCACCATCAAGATCATCTGGTACAGATGCCATAGATGCATTATAGGAATAATATATGGTAGACTTTACATCCCCAAACTTACAAGGAGCAAATACACCTTTTAATAATATTGTGTCAAAATTAAATGATACAAAAGCTTCTGCGTTGTCTAATTTACAAGCAGATGCTTCGGCAGCGTCATCAGCACTTTCATCTAAACTAGCAGATGTAAATACTGAATTGAGATCACTAGTCCCTGAGCCAGTCGATATACCAAATGTAAATCTACAAGCACAACTACAAAGTTTAAGTGGATTGACAAATCCTTTACAGTCAGCAAATTTACTTGCAGATATAGCTTCAAGTTTTGGTGATGCACTTACAGCCTCAGGATTTGATTTAGACTCACTCGTATCATCTGCTGCTGGTGTTTTTGGAACAGGCACAAGTTTATCTGGTCTTATACCAAACTTTGAGGTTTTACCATCAGGAGATGTAATTCAAAAGGCAGCTGCATCTTTATTACCCTCTATTGGCCCTGTTACTGAAGAGGCAGCAACCTTTGTTTCAAATACAAACTTTACTGATGCAAAGACTGCTGCAACAAATGCTGTTCTTTCTACGTCTGATGCGTTACCAACAGTAGATAGTGGAGCATATAAAATTGCAACTAAATCTAAAACAATTACTCAATCTAGTGGAGGATCATCTATATCTCAAAAAGTTACAACTCCAAAAGATGCTGTTGATGAAGATGGAAAAAGAAACACCATAAGTTCTAATGGATTTACAAATAGTGTTGGTACAATTACAGAGACTTTTAGAAGAGAGGATGCTGAGCGAGTTGGGAAAGAAGGAAGCACACAGTATGTGATTTATAAATTAAAACATAAAGTATTAAAAGTTGAACACGTTCTTGCATTTACAACATTAGACTTAGATATTCAGTTTATTGGCGAAAACAGGGGCAGAAGATTGGCCACTGGACAAGTTAGAGAAGGTGGAAGCTGGTTTAAACTTGTAACATTGGGGACGAATAGAAAGTTACACAAACAAGGTAAATTGACAGAATATACTACGAGAGATGAATATAGGGTACAAGATGGTCAGACAGTAGGTAAAGAACCAAAAGTAGCAGTCTTAGAATTTTATATTCCTAAGTATGATGTTGTTAAAATTGTTTACAAATATGCTGACACATACGATCCAACTTATGCAAAGGCATAAACATGATTATAATAAAGAAAAAAACATTAGTCACACTAGACATATACTACTGGATGCCTGACTATGATAATATATTACAAAGGTTTATTTGGCAAACATTAGATATTAAACCAAAGTATCCAAGGATACATAGATTTCTAGATTATTGGCACAACAATATAGATGCAATAGTAAATGAAATACGTATAAGTGAAAGTGAAAGGTCACTATAATGGGAAAGAAGAAATCGAGAGATAATCAAACAAGTAATGGTGAACGTAACAGCGTATCAAAATCTTTACTTAAAGATATGCGTAGGCAAACTTTAAATATCATAAAATATAAAAATAAATGGGACGCATATTCAAGAGGTAAAAGAGTTATGGTTACAATTCCAAATCCTAATGGAAAGTCAGAAAGTAACAAACCATTTATTCGAGTAACCGCACAAGAGGCTGGATGGAAAAAACCAGAGCGTTATCATATGAAAACTTAATCCTATCTGTTATAAATAGATAGAACAGGAGTCCATAATGTCGAATATTACTTCAAATGCAGCTTTAAGTGATGCACAATCTCAAAATGATATATCTAGAAATGTTCGGCAATACAGGGACTTAGATTTATTTTTTAGTAGAAAAAACGGTACAAATGATATAGAAAAAATAACAGATGTCGAAGCAGTGAAGAGGTCTATTCGTAATTTAGTATTAACTAACTTTTATGAGAAACCATTTCATCCAGAAATAGGTTCTGGTATAAGAGATATGTTATTTGAAAATATGACACCTATTACTGCTGTTGTTTTAGCAAGAAAAGTTGAAGATGTTATAGAAAATTTTGAACCAAGAGCAAGGTTAATCAGTGTTCGATCTTTACCTAATTTAGATAGAAATGAATACGAAGTGACTATAGAATTTTTTGTTGTTAATACACCCACTGAGCTTGTAGACATGACAGTATTTCTAGAGGTATTACGATAATGGCAATAAATGACAAAAGATTAGAAGTTACAGAGTTTGATTTTGATGAGGTAAAAACTAACCTTAAAACTTTCCTTAAAGCTCAAGATCAATTTACGGATTACGACTTTGAGGGTTCGGGTATGAATATTCTTTTGGATGTTCTTGCATACAACACTCACTATCTAGGTTTCAATGCAAATATGCTTGCAAACGAGATGTTTCTAGATAGTTCATCTCTTAGGTCTAGTATTGTTTCTCACGCAAAAACTTTGGGATACACACCATCATCTGCTCGTGCAGCAAAAGCCACAGTTGATGTTACTCTGAATACAAATAGTTCTTCTTTAACCATGCCTGCTGGAACAGTTTTTAATACATCTGTTGATGGTGTAAGTTATAAATTTTCAACAATAACAGATGTTACAAAATCAAACACTGGTAATAGTATTCCTTTTCTTAATACAGATATCTACGAAGGAACTTTTATAACAACAAGATATACGGTGGATAGTTCTGATGTAGACCAGAGATTTTTACTGACAGACAATAGAGCAGACACTACCACACTTACAGTAAAGGTTCAAACATCATCCTCTGACTCAACCACTACAACATATACAGAAGCTACGGACATAACACAAGTGTCTGCATCAAGTAATGTTTATTTTTTACAAGAGGTGGAAGCTGGAGTATTTGAAATTTATTTTGGTGATGGTATTATAGGTTCTGCTCTTTCAGATGGTAACATAATCATACTCACATATATTGTATCAAACAAGTCTCTTGCAAACGGTGCAGCTCTCTTTGATAATGCAGCAACAATCGCAAGTGTATCTGATGTTGCGGTTGCAACTGTGGCAGCTGCATCTGCTGGTTCGGAACCAGAGACACTTCAATCAATTAAATACAACGCACCATTGAGTTATGCTTCTCAAGGTCGGTGTGTTACAGCAGAAGATTATAAAGTCTATGCAAAACAATATTTCCCAAATACCAAATCCGTTTCAGTCTTTGGTGGAGAGGGTGGTTCGTTTGATACAAGCCTTGGTGTTGTTAGCACACCAGAATATGGAAAAGTATTTATTGCAATTGAATCTACAACTGGTAACAACTTAACAGACACAGAAAAATCTACACTGATAACTGCACTAAGTCCTTTTACAGTTGCGTCTATAACACCAGTGATTGTTGACACACAATCAACAAATCTTATATTGGGTGTTACTTTTCAGTTTGACTCAAGTAAGACAACTGAAACTGCTACATCGTTGGCATCTAAAATCAACACCACTCTAACAAATTATAATACTACTAATTTAGCTCAGTTTGATGGTGCGTTTAGACACTCAAAGGTAACAGGATTAGTTGATGATACGGATACAGCAATAACCAGTAACATTACCACAGTGACACTGGCTCACAACCTAACTCCAACTTTAAGCACTGCAACGGCATATACCATACAACTCAACAATGCATTTTATAATCCTCATAGTGGTCACAACTCTTCTTCTGGTGGAGTTCTTGCTTCTACTGGATTTAAAGTAAGTGGTGATACAACTAATGTGCAGTTCTTTGATGATGACGGTGCTGGTAATATCCGAAGATACTATTTAGTTGCTGGTGCTCGACAGTATCAAGACTCAACTGCTGGAACCATAACGTATAGTACTGGAGAGATTAAGATTAGTAGTATTAATATTACCTCTGTAGAAAATGTTGATGATGCAGCATCTACATTTATTCGTTTGACGGTCACACCAGACTCACTGGATATAGTTCCTGTTCGTAATCAAATTCTAAAGATAGATTTTGTTAACACTAGTGTAACTGGAACAGTGGATACTATTGCAACAGGAGACTCTTCTACTGGAACATCTACCTCTGCATCAACAACAACGTCTAGTTATGTAACACCATCGAGCTATTAACATGGCACCATTTGACAGTCCATATTCATCAAACTTGATAAATAAAATTAGTCCTCTTCTAGAGGGTCAGGTTCCTGATTTTATTCAGGCAGACCATCCTGTATTTGTTAAGTTTCTGAAAAGTTATTTTGAATATCTAGAGGCTGGTGAATTACGTGTTGATGTTGTCATCGACAATCTACTCTTGGAACTTGAGACAGAATCTTTTGTTTTAGATTCAGACGATAACAAAGTTGTTCTTGAAGATGCTACGGATGAAACCACTGGTAAATTTGTTGTCGGTGAAACAATCACTGGTGCTACTTCTAAAGCAACCGCAACAATTCTTGTGGATGATTTAGGTAACTCTACAAAACCAAGACTATTCATAACAGGTCAACAACAATTCCAAACTGGCGAAACTATTACAGGTGGAACTTCTGGCTCTACTGGTACGATTGTAAGGTATCGTGCAAACCCTGTACAGAACCTTCAACAACTTTTGGAATATGCAAACGTAGACAATACCATATATGATTTCTTAGACCAACTAAGAGATTCGTTTATGAACGCAATTCCAAAAGAACTTGCAACTGGAGTCAATCAAAGAAACCTCATAAAAAATATAAGAGAACTATACAGAGCCAAAGGAACATCTGAAGGTCACAAAATTTTTATGAGAATGTTGCTTGATGAGAATATTGAAGTAACATATCCAAACAAATTTATGATGAGAGCCTCTGATGGTAATTGGGGATATCAAAATATTATAAGATGTTCGCCAGGAGCAAATGCTGTTGGTGGCGAGTTAATAGGAACTGTAATCACTGGTCAAACTTCTGGTGCTACTGCTGTTGTTGCTAATTCACTTTCTACAGCAGAAGGTGGAGAAGCCATAGTTGAGTTTGAAATCAATCCTGCCTCATTGGTAGGTACTTTTACAGACGGCGAAATAATACAAGGAACATCTACAGTTCAAGATGTTACGATGTCATTTACAGTACGAGGTATAGTAACATCTTATGCGGTTACTGATGGTGGTAAATTATATTCTGTTGGTGATGATTTAAGTCTTGACACTCAAACCGCAATAGGTAATGGAGAGGCATTAGCAGAAGTTGGATCAATTAAGACAGGTAGTGTGAGTCGAGTTATTATTGATGATGTAGGTGCAAACTATAGAGTTGGTGATACACTTACATTTACAGCCACAGAGTCAGGAACTTCTACAAAAGCAGCAACTGGATTTGTGTCTGTTGTTGATGGTTCACTCGCTATTGATGGTACAGACTCCTCTAGTAGTGATGCTGGTGATAATTTAGTTTTAGAGTCTGGTTCTACAAGTGCCTTTATAGAGTTTGATATAGGATTAGAAGATGAAACTGGAGTTTTACTTTTAGATAGAACTACATCAGGTGGTGCAAATGCTGGTGAAAAAATAATCGTAGAACCAGCAACTGATATTCAATTTACACTAGACACTTATGGAACTGATAGTGATACCTTTGCATTAGAATCTGGAACCGTGGCCACTGGTGAAATTGCCAGAGTGTTTTTAAAAGATGGTGGTGAAGGATACTCACTATTACCTAGTGTTGCTGTTACATCAACGAATGGTGCAAGTGCAGTTCTTCTTGCAGACACAAATGATATTGGTGTTGTAGATAGTGTTAATGTTAAAAAACAAGGATTTAAATACACCGAAGCTCCAGAGGGACAATTTACAGCAAACTTTCTTTTGAAAGACATAACTGGTACGTTTGCTGCAACAAACACTCTTGCAAGTAGTGGTCATACAGGAGTTGTTAAAGGTTTCAATTCTACTACTAAAGTTTTAAAAACTACGTTTGAAGATGTTCAACGTATTACTATGGAGACAGGTGCATCTGAAGGTATTGAATTAGAGCAAAACTCTGGTGACAATGATCACCTATCTTCTTTCATTGTCGATGCCGGTGTTATCGAAGAAGGCAACACTTTATTAGAAGATGCAACATCTGGTGCTGGTAGAAAAGTATTACTAGATGGAACAGCAGAAGTTGCAGTAGATCAACTTGTTCTAAATGGTACTGATGGTTCAAGTACAAATGCTGGTTCTTTCATAATAGCAGAAGGGTCAAATGATGGAGATAGTTATGTTAATGGAAGTGGTGTAAAATTTGTAACAGAACAAGTCACTTCATTTACAACTGTAGAGAATGAAGGTGAAAGTTTATCACTTGAAACTTTTGAAAATGTTGAGACTTATGACTTTCTAATTTTAGATGGAACAGATTCCGTCAGAGCTAACTCTGGTGAAAAACTTATAAATGAAAGTTCTAATGATAATAATAATCAAATTATTTTAGATGGAACGGATGCCAGTGGAACTGATGCTGGTTTTGTATTATTAAATGATATCGAAACTGCATCTGGTAGCATTACATTAAACGGAACTGACTCTAGTTCTACTCATGCTGGTGATAATATTGTAAATGAACAACCACCAGACTTCTCTGCTGAAACAACTACTATCACGGATTCTGGTGGAGCGTCTGGAACAATCGTAAGTGTTGATATTGCTAAAGGTACAACCTCTATTGGAACTCAAGCTGAGACTGTTCCATCTTATGGTGTAAACATTGATAGTTTAATCGGAGAAGACTTGAATAGGATTCAAGACTCTATTTATTATCAACAGTTCTCATATGAGATTGAAACTGCATCTAGTCAAGCAGACTATCTAACAGAATTAAAGAAAGCAATACATCCAGCTGGATTTAATGTTTTTGGTAAAGTTAGTATTGCATCTCTAGTTTCTGCTGCGATACCAACTGCTGGTGCAAGTCTTGGTGGTGGATTTACCAGTAACTTCTCACCAATTCTAGCCTCTACATTTACCATTCTCTTTAGTGAATCAGTTTCTAGAACTACCGATCCTAATGTTCTACAATACGGTGTTAATAATTTTGACGATGAGATTTTATTAGAAACTGATCATTCTGAAACTGGTGACTTATTACTTGATGGCACAGATTCTTCAAGCACTAACGCTGGTGGGAAATTTATCAGTGAGACTTTGGTAAATCGTTTTATAGACTTTGAGGGAATAGAAATAACTCATGGTGTAACTGCTGGTGATAATGGTGTTCTTTTAGATGAAACTGATGGGGATAAAATAATATCAGAATCAACAGTGTCAGTTTCTTTCAATATGTTACTGGAACCAGAAAGTACATTCGATGGTGGAAAATTCCGGCCAGGATTTAGCGGTACTGATGAAAATATATTACTTGATGGTACGGACTCCTCTGGAACTAATGCTGGAGATAAATTTGAATTTGAAATAGGTGACAACAACTCTTCTTTCTTTATTTTTAAAACAGAGAGTTCTGATGATAAGGATAATCTTTTAAATGAAGACGGCGGCCGTCATTATCTAGAAACAGCTGGAAAGGGTGGTCTTCCATCAAATAAAGATGTTAGTGTAATATCTAGAGTTTCACGTAAAGTAAGCTTACCTAGTAAAAATACAAATTCTCTACCTACTGGATTAGTAACTATGGGCCAGTCACCGTTTGGTTATGATCCCTCTGCAATTGATTTAGAAATTGGAACTGTAGGTGGAAGTAGTTCTGGAAAATTAGTTCTTGTTGGTTTTGAACAAATCAACGTAGCTGGTGGTGTTGATAGAGTAGTAGGTGCAAATGAAAACTTAATTTTTGAAGATGCTGTAGATCAAAATACTGGCAGTGGATTTGCCTTTGATGACTTTGGTAGTTATGACTTTTCTCATACAATGGTTTTAGATGGAACAGATGGTTCTAGTACTAATGCTGGAGACAACATTACTTTAGAGAGTGGTGTTCTTGATTTGCATGGTAATTATAGTGGAGGTTCAATTCTTGGAGAAGTAACATTTAATCACAGCTTTATGTCGATAGAAGATATTATTCGCCCTGCTAGATTTTTAGCTGACATAGACGGTGGTAATCTTGTTAACATTGTCATGGAGCAAGATGAGATAGGTTCATTCAAACAGGAGGATGGAACTACTGTATCATCAACACATGGAGACTCTTTATTACTAGAGAATGAAACTGGTGCTGGATATAATAACAAACTTATTTTAGAGAAGCAGTATCTAATACCAGAGGATGAAGTTATAACAACGACTTCACATGGTTTCAATACGAAAGGGGTTATTCCCTCTGAAAACTTTACTAACTCTGACATAGAACCATACACATATAGTAGTGATATAGTGACAAGACCAATAGATGCTTTGGTCTTAGAAGATTTAGGAAAAGAAGCCACAAACATTCAACTAGAGAGTGGAACAGAGGGTGGTATATTTGGTAATTTAGTATATAATGCAACAGGAACAGATGCTGACGATAATGTTATTAATGAAAATAGTACGATAGGAATAGACGGATATAATTTAGGAACATTCCAAGGTGGTGCTAATTTCTTATTGAATAGAAATTCAACAACTGGTCATACTGGTGTGGGTGAGCAAATAATTCTAGAAACTGCAACATTCTTTGAAATTTTAAGTGATCCAGTTTCCGGCGCTAAGTTGTCTGTACCATTAACATTTGAATTCTCATTTGATTCTACGTTGAGTACATTCGATACTTCTGGAAAAACATTCGATAGTACTCTGTAGTGTTATAAATAATAAAAAGGAATAAGTATGGCATACCAATCAATAGAAATAGGAACTGCGGCCAACGATGGTACTGGTGATACCCTTAGAGTCGGTGGTGATAAAATCAATGATAACTTTGTTGAAATATACACACTCTTAGGTACAGGGTCAGCGTTAACGAGTGGTATTAGTGCTACATCTTCTGTAGTTTCACTTGCTAGTCCAACTGTGACAGGAGTTGCATCATTTGCTGATGGTTCTGCTGGAGCTCCATCAATTTCAAATACTGGTGATTCTAACACTGGTATCTTTTTTTCTGCCGCAGATCAAGTTGCAATAACAACTGGTGGAACCGCAAGATTAACGATCAGTTCAACTGCCGCAACATTTGCTGGTGGTATTTTAGTTGCTGATGATGGTGATATAGGTTCTGCGAGTGCGACAGATGCTATACAGATTTCCTCTGCTGGTATTGTTACATTCAAAGATGACATTCTAATTAAGGATGGTGGAACTATCGGTGTTGCATCAGCAACCACTGCTATGACAATTGCATCTACAGGTATCGTTACTTTTGTAGACGATATTCTCATAAAGGATGCTGGAACTATTGGTAATGCCACTACCGCAGCTGCAATACAAATTGAAGCAGATGGAGATATAGTATTATCTGATGATTTGTATATTAGTGGTGGTCTTCTTGACCTTAAAAATGAAGGTTCAGTATCACAGATCAAACTTTACTGTGAGAGTTCAAACGCACACGCACAAACATTACAATCTGCACCACACTCTGCGGCTAGTAGTGCAGTATGTGTATTACCAACTGCATCTGGAACTTTGATTGGTACAGGAGACACAGGCACATTACCTTTGGTTGCAATAGACATTGACGGTGGAACAGATATTGGTGAAGCTTTAGCAACTACAGATTTAATCATAGTAGATAATGGTGCTGGTGGAACAAATAGAAAAGCTGCACTATCAAGAGTGGTTACATTAACAGAGAGTTCAGCAACAGCACTTGCAATTGCACTAGGATAAGTGTTATAAATATTATAAATAGATGACAAATGGAGATTAATCAATGGCCAATACCTTTAAAGTTTTTACGATAGCAGATGTTGCTGTTGATAGTGGTACGTTCAGTACAATATATACAGCTGGAACTGGTGTAACAGCAGTTGTTCTTGGACTGAATATATGTAACAAAGATGCTGCTGAACAAGATGTTACAGTTAAACTTACGAGTAATACTAGTAACAGAACAGGAGCAAATAATGTTGCAAACGAAGATGTTACACTTCTTAATGAAGTGGTAATTCCTGCTGACTCCACTCTTGAGGTTTTTGCTGGACAAAAGATAGTTGTGGAAACGACAGACGTTGTAACGATAGGAGCAAAAACTGCTAGTAAACTAGACGCTACACTAAGTGTGATGGAGATAACCTAATGCCATATCTAGGTAATGAGCCAGGTGCAATTACAGATGCCTTTACCCAGACTTTCACAGGGGATGCATCAACAACAAACTTTACGTTGTCACAATCATCAACTACTAATGCTGTTTTTGTCAGGATATCTGGTGTTATGCAACGTAATGGAACTGATTTTACGGTATCTGGTACAACACTAGCTTTTACTACTGCACCCCCTGCAGCATCAAATAATATTGTAGTACAATTTTTTACGGTAGGTTCAATTCAAACAATTGCTGATGATGCAGTTGCGACTGCAAAAATTGCCGATAGCGCAGTCAGTACTGCTAAAATTGCTGATAACGCAATTAGTTTAGCTAAACTTGCTGGTGGAACTGATGGAAACATAATTAGTTTTGATGCTTCAGGCGATCCTGTAGCAGTGGCTACAGGTAATTCTGGTCAAGTGCTTACTTCTGCTGGAGCTGGAGCTCCACCTACTTTTGCTGCGGCAGCTGGTGGTGGTACAAAAGTTTTGGCAAGAGCAACTTTCAGTAACGCATCTGCTGTTGCAATTACTGCCTTTGACAATTCCAATTATGATGCATACAAAATATTTTGGGAAATCACGCCTGCTACAGATGGTGTAGATATTATATACAAAACCAGCACAGATGCTGGATCGAGCTACGATGGTGGCAGTGGCAATTATTATTGGCGGCATATCATTAATGACCCAGGCGTGGTAGAATATAATGTTACTAGTACTACTGAAGCACGTACCACCAGAGGCGCCAGCAATGGTGGTTATATTGCAGCTGCAGGAACTGGCGAACACGCTGTTGGCGAAGTTACTATTATAGCTCCAGATAATACTGGTTATACTTTAGTTCAAGCTGACCATATTGGTTTTCACTCTAGTGCTTTGTTAATGTATTCTAAACTTTCTTTTGCTCGATTGAGTGCCGCTGATGTGGATGCCATTCAAATTACAGCATCAAATGGAAATGTAACTGGCCGATATGTTTTATTAGGCATTAATAACAGTACTTAGGAGTTTATAATGACGTATTCGATTATTGCAAATTGGAATGATGACGGTGTACCTCTTGGTACTAATGTGGCTGACACTGAAGAACAGGCTAAGGATTGTGTAGCAGTTCTTGTTTCTAAAGGTAATGATGATGCTTTTTACTTAGAAGACGAAGTTGCTGACGGTCTAGAGGCTTGGAGACAACCTATGTTTTGGAAAGTTGCTGATGGAAAGGCAACTTTACAACAGTCACTTGTAGATAGCACAGACCTATCTGATGCATGGGCAAATATTAGAGGTCAACGTGATGCTAAACTTGCTGAGTCAGATTGGATGGCTAACTCTGATGTTACGATGAGTGATGCTTGGAAAACTTACAGACAATCTCTTAGAGATTTGCCTGGCACTCTAAATGATGTAACAGTTCAAAAAACAATTACTTGGCCGGATGAACCGTCCTGACAAAATTGGGGAGCAAATAAATGAGTATAACAAAAGTTCCAGCCAATATGTTCACTGCTGGTGTGATTGGTGCAGTTGGTTTTAGTGCGACAACCTTTGACCTTGGAACTAATACGTCTGGTACAGAAACGCTGGATGAGGCCAACGGCAACTTTCAAAAGGGAGTCAATGGAGGAGCCCACACGCTAGCGCCTCAATCAAATGACAGCACAATCGTTGTTCAATACACTAACAATGCAAGCGCCGGCACTCTGACTGTGAGCGGCTATGACACTGTGACGGGCGATTCGCTGACGACAACAAATGGACACGATTTCCTCATGTTCTCGACAGTAATCGGTAGTTTTCAGAATTTGAATGTGGTGGCATTGCAATGAGTATTATGCCTATATACACACCATTTAAAAAGGCTGTTGCTACTGTAACTTATACAGATAACAAGGTCAGCGATGCAGCATCAACCGCTGTTCGTACTTTTTCTAGTTGTGACATTGGTACAGCAAGTGATGACAGAGTTGTAATAGTTTCTATCGGTACAGGCGGCGGTGGTGGCGGCTCGGATGATTGCACTTCAGTGACGGTGGGTGGCACTGGTTTAACAAAGCAATTTTCAAGGCTTCATACAGATCACGTAATTGGTCAATTTTGGGCTGGTACAATTACTAGCGGCACATCAGCTACGATTGTTGTTACTTGGGCCAGAGCAGCTAACGCTACAGGTATTGGTGTATGGGCAACTACTGGCTTAGATATTAGTGGTGGTACAACTGATACTGGATCAGCGGTGAGAAGTAGTTCTTCGGCTGATGTGAGTGCAGATTTAAATATTTCTGCTGGAGGTATTGCCCTTGCGTATAGTTTTAATACGGCTGCCGAAGATGTTAATCCTACCTACTCACACACAAATCTTACCACAAATTTTAATGCAGCAGTTGACTATGCACGAAGTCATGGTGGTGCATCAGCAGCTTTTGGAGCTGCACAAACCGGCCTGACGTTAACTAATGCAACAAACGCAACAAACCAACTTGGAGTTACAATTTTTGCATCTTTTCCGCCAGCTTAAAAGGGATTACTTATGGATTATTTACTAAAAAAATCAGATGGATCAACAGTAGATTTGGGTGGAACAATTAGCCGTCTACAACTACCTGACCAGACAGATACAATATTTCCAGGCGATCAACGTCCAGTAGATTTGGGTGATTACGTTTTGGTTAAGGCTACAGAAGTTACACAAGAGATAACATCAGGAAAAAAACGTGGTGATACAACTGTTGCTGGAGACAAAGACAAGGAAACAGTCACAGTAACTTATACTGCTGTTGACCAGACTGATGAAGAACAATGGGCTTCTATTAGGGCTGAAAGAGATTCAAAGTTAATGGATTCAGATTGGATGGGGTTTTCTGATGTTACAATGAGTAGTGCTTGGAAAACGTATCGTCAAGCTTTAAGAGATTTACCAGCATCTGAGTCTGACCCAGATGATATTACTTGGCCCACAGAGCCTAGTTAACGGAGAGAATGAATGCCATACTTAGGAAGAGCGCCAACTGGAACAGGAGCAGCAAATAAAATCGAAGGTGACTTAAAGGTTACTGGAACTATTTCTGCTGAGTCAATTAATGATAAGTTTAGTTTAGATGCAACAGATGGTTCTGCTTCAAACCTAAATGATCATTTCGAGATTGAAGCTGGTGGAACAGATGGTTCTGGAACAAATGCTGGTGATAATTTACTAATAGAGGATGTAGCTGCTGATAGTTTCCTTAGTGGTGGTGGTCAACTTAATGCACTCACTGGTTTTGCTGCTACTATACATGATCTTGGAACACCTACATCTGGTACTGTAAATTTAACTGCTTTAAATGGCAATTTTCAAAAAGCAATAAATGGAGGAGCTCATACGTTAGTGCCTCAACTTGAGGACAGTACACTTGTTATTTTATATACAAATAATGCTAGTGCTGGCACTTTAACCACTTCCGGCTTTACTGTAACAAAAGGCGATTCGCTTACGACAACAAATGGCGATGACTTTTTTCTCTATTGTACAACAATGGGTTCATTTAAAGCTTTGAATGTGGTTGCTTTACAATGAGTCTGTTTCCTGTATTTTCGCCATTAGACCCAAAACCAGTTAGTTTTTCATTAACACTTGATGGTTCAAACGATTATGCTCATTACACGCCAAGTGCTGTTGGAAATAATCAAAAAGGAACATTCTCTGTTTGGGTGCTTCGTGGTGCTGTTGGAAGTGTTATGCAGATATTTAATGCTGGTGCTGGCAACGATATCTTTTTTAATGCAGCCAATAAACTTTGTTTTTCAGAGTCTAGTGGAGCAAGTTATATAACCAATACCGCTTATGCTTCTACATCTGCTTGGTATCATATTGTGTGGACTTGGGACACGGCTTTATCAACTGCTGGAAACAGACTTCGCTTATATGTAGATGGATCAGAAGTTACTAGCTTTTCTACAGAAACACATCCTAGTAGACATGATCTTTTTGATTTTGGAACAGCTGTTCGACATACTTTAGGTGCGAATGAATCAAACGGTGAAAAGTTTAATGGTAAAATGGCACAACCCATATATGTTGATGGTGGAACAGGTGCTGCTTCTAACTTTGCCACAAGTGATTTACCAATTACCTATGCTGAAGATATTACTGCTACTCAGACAATTGCGGTTGGTCAAGACGTTGGTACTGTAATTGCCAAAACTGGTGCTGGTCGGCCATCGGCTCCCTTCGATGGAGTCTCACCCCAAGCTGCTAATGCCAGTCTTTATCACTCATCAACGGATACATTCGCAGGCAAAGATTTTGGATCAGGTAATACAAAAATTATAAGTCGCTTTGATGTTCGTGGAGGTTCTACATACGATCTTGGACACACTGATCAAGCTGATTCGATGGGCATAAAACTACAAGGTTCAACGGATAATTTTTCTTCTTCAGTTGTTGATTTGCTTGACAGTGAGATTACTTTTACTGATGGTGCAAGGGGTGATCCTATTCGTGGTCAGCACGTTGACGTAAGGTCAGCTTTTCGATATGTAAGAGTGGTAGTAAGATATATTAGCATCAGTGATGTAATCGTTATCGCAGAAATAACTTTTGATGAAGAAAAACCAGCAACCACAGGATATGGCATAAATGGATTCCGCCTCATGTTTGAAGATTCTAGTAATCTAGGAACTGATTCTAGTGCTAATGGAAACAATTTAACAGAAGTTTCTTTAGCAACTAGTCAACAATCAACGGATACACCATTTACAGAATAAGGACACTGGATTAATATGATATACTTATTTGGACTATCTAAAGCTGGAACTCACTTAATTGTGCCTACACTAAAAGAAGCTGGGCATGAAATATTTGCTGGTGTTGTTTCTAGAAATGGCGATGTCCACAGCACAGATGGTCAAGAAAAAACAGACGATGGATTTATCACAAAAGTTTTGTCGGGAGATGTAATTGATTGGCCTGATCCAGAACCAATGTTGGTATTATATGGTCATCCAGATTGTACATCTGCAAATTTTGATAAAGTAGCGGCTGATGGTCTGGGTAAAGTTTTATTTTTTAAACGTGATTTAAGAACACGTTTAATTTCTCATTTCCGTTATGATCAACTTCGTCTTGCAGAAAATTATGTAGCAGTTGAAAATGGGCTTCCTACTGGATATGAGAATACATTCCAGACTTGGCTTCTTTCAATGGAACATTTATATATTAATTTAACTTATGCAGCTATTCCTTGGAAAGACTACGATAATGTATTAGTCATTAAGTTTGAAGATATAATTGCAAGTGATTCTACCACTTTATCAAACTTAACCACATTATTAAATCCAAGATCAAAAACAATCGCAACAAGTTTAAATAATGTAAAAGGTAAACAACATGGAACTCTCATGGAACACTCATCAACTTGGGACGATTATACATTCGATTGGTTAGATAATTGGTATGTAAGTAGTGGACTGCAAGATTTAAATAAAAGTCTTGAGTATGATTCGTAAATAACATTTTATCATAAAAACAAATTAATATTTCGTTTAATAGTGAGTATAAATAAAAGAAGATATAGAGGACAGAAAAATGACAGCAATTATTACAGAGAAATTTAGGCAACACAATGCCACTCAGTTTTTTGAGTCATTTAGTGAAGCCTCTGCAACAGTATATTATCTTATGATAGGTAAAGCAATGCCCTTTACCTCTGGAACGTCTGGTGGGTCTGATGACTCTCCACCCACTCCAGCAGATGATGTTACGAGTGAGTTTTACACTTGGGACTCTGCAATTGCTGCAAAGAAGATTACAACATCTAATATAACGAAAGTAGTTCCTCGCAGAGATTGGGCAAATAGCACAACCTTTGATATGTACGAAGATAATATTAGTTCATCTAATACTACAACCTCTGGTGCAACAAACTTATATGACTCTACATTTTTCTTTAAAACTTCAGATAACCGTGTTTATCTTGTTCTTGATAACAATGGTGGAAGTGCTTATAGTGGTGCAGAACCTACATCTGAATCAACATCAAGTTTTGTTCTAGGTGGATACACACTAAAGTATCTTTATACTATTACTGCTTCTCAACAAGCAACATTTATGACAACAGATTTTATGCCAGTATCTACGGATAGTACGGTATCTGCTGCAGCAACTGATGGTGCGATTGAATCAATCATAGTCACAAACACTGGAAGTGGTTTGACAAACGGTACATACTACGCAGCAGTCTATGGTGATGGAACAAGTCAAGGAACATCAAGTGGTGCGATTATAAAAATTACAGTTGCAAGTAATGCTATATCAGCAGTATCAACTGGTAACACAGGTGTGCAACAGGCTGGTGCTGGATATACATTTGGAACAGTCAATCTTGGTTCTGGTTTTACATTCTCCGATACATCTTTAAGTTCTGCTTCTGCAATCGGTGGTTCTGATGCAGCTATATCAGTTGTTATCAGTCCGAAGGGTGGACATGGTTCTGACAATGCAGCTCAACTTGGTGGTCATTATGTAATGATGCAAACAAGTTTAGAGGGTGCTGACAATGATGACTTTCTAACTGGTAACGATTTCAGAAATATTAATTTGGTTGCTGACCCTACCACGTTTGGAACATCTACTGTAGGAACTGCAACATCATTTAGAACCACTTACGCTATGCAATTTAGTGGAACGCCAGGCAGTTTTCAAGTTGATGAAAAAATCTCTCAAGCAACAACTGGTGCGATTGGAAGAGTTGTAGAATTTGATAGTACTTTGAAAATTCTTTATTATTCTCAAGAAAGGTTTGCAGACTACGGAACAAATAGTTCAACTGGTGCTTATGTTGCGTTCAGCACTGATGCAACGGTTACTGGTGCAACCTCTGGAGCAACTGGAACACCAGATGCATCTTCTGACTCTGCTGTTACCTTGTCGGGCGGTAACACTATAACCTTTACTGATGGTCATGCAAATCCAGAACTAGAGCCTGATAGTGGTAATATAATTTACAGAGAAAACAGAAAACCAATTTCAAGAGCTACAGACCAAACTGAAGATATTAAAGTTATAGTGGAATTCTAAAATGGTACAAAAAACTGATCTAAATGTTTCTCCTTATTATGATGATTTTGATGAGACAGACAACTTTAAACGAACACTGTTTCGTCCTGGCTTTGCAATACAAGCGAGAGAGTTAACCCAATTACAATCTGTTCTTCAAAATCAAATTGAGAAACATGGAAGTCATATTTTTCAAGAAGGTACTGTTGTTATTCCTGGCGCTGTTTCTTATAATAATAGTTACTATTCTTTAAAATTGGCATCAACATTTGCTTCAGAGACAGTTGATCCATCACAATATTTTAATGCAACAACTCCTGTAACAATCACTGGTGCAACTACTGGTGTTACTGCTGTAGTCATTGGTTTTGATGCTGCAACTTCAACTGATCAACCAACTCTTTATCTTCGATATCTTTCGACAGGTACAGATAATGTTACTAGAGTATTTGCTGACGGAGAAAATATTTCTGCAAATGCTGGTATAACCCACACGACTGCTTACTCTACTGGTGTTGCATCGGCAACAACTTTCACTTCATCTTTTAGTGCAGCTGCTGGTTCTTCTGTTGCAAACCTTGCTGGGTCTACTGGCCCAGCATCTAGAAAAGGTTCTGCTGTAAATGTTCAAGCTGGTGTTTATTATATACGTGGTTTCTTTGTAACTTGTTCAGAGGAAACATTAGTTCTTGATAAGTATAGTGATACTCCATCATATCGTGTTGGTTTTACAGTTACAGAAACACTTCTTACTCCTGAGTCAGATACAACTCTATTAGACAATGCCACTGGTGCAAATAACTTTGCTGCAAAGGGCGCTCATAGACTTAAAATTTCATTGGCATTAGC
>VTLG01003665.1_pt1 | contig 18328 bp, 26 predicted proteins | sample 4694571 | NCBI WGS metagenome assembly VTLG01 (sample SAMN12604809, study PRJNA352737) | marine metagenome | biome: ENVO:00000447; feature: ENVO:00000209|ENVO:00000569|ENVO:01000036; material: ENVO:00002151; isolation source: viral sequences binned using virsorter ... | reverse complement strand
TGCGCGGAGTTGAGTGTGATTGCCACCTTGCTGGCGTTTAGTTCCGCTGTGGGTGTTACTGCTATCTCTATCATAAATTATTCCTCGCTAGATTCTTCTGCCGCCGGTTCTGCCGCCGCTTGCGCTGCTTGATATGCCGCAACTACCTCGTCAGTCCAAAGCGAATTAGCAACGGCTTGAACCCGCGCATCCTCGCCGCTGATGTCATCAGTCGGCACAACAACGTGCCGGTGAAAACTGCGGCTAATCTCGTTGCCATCATCTTGGATGACGGTGTCCGTGCGAACCGAAATGACTGAGTTTGCACCCACGTTCATTTCCCCAATTTCTGTTATTTTTTCTAATGCCATTTGTTAAACTTTATATGTGACAGTTGCGTAAATTGCAGAAGTGCCTGTGCCAATTTTTGAGGGATACAGATATATCGCTGACCCAAATTTAAAAATCGCCGCTGGCCCTCTACCAGATGCGGCGTGCGCCGTTGCATACGAACCGGCGCTGCCCTCTTGCGACGGCGTAAACGGTAATCCGCTGTATCCGCGATAACCGTCATTTGAACTGAAATCCATTGCTGACCCGGTGATTTTCATCGTAACGGACACCAAGTCCCCTATTCGCGTGTACACTCCAGCAAGCGTAGTGTTCCAAGTCCCGCTGGAACTAGCTTCGGCAGCGTGTACTGGTGTCCAAGTGCCAGTTTCGAATTTGTCTAGCGTGTACCCCGTGCCGGTTCCGCTGCCAGTTGTTGCAGACTGGAACGCTATGCCATTGCTAAACGTGGCCAATCCGCTGTCGCGGGCTATAACCATTGCGTCCGTTCCACTCGCTGAAACAACGTGCCGCTTGATGTGCAAATTGTTCGTGCCAGCACCATCGACGTTAAAGCTAAAACCATTACTAATGTCGCCGCTTGCAATTTGTTCGCATAGCTTTAGCGATGGTGAACCGTTTGCGGCTGTGCTGCCGAGTGTTAAAGCCGCATTGGCCGTGGAAATGTCTATGTCTCCGTCGCTAGATATCCGCATCCTCTCGGCTCCTCCGGTAGCAAACGCCAGCGTGTTGTCCGTATTCGGATTAAACATTCCGGTGTCAAGGTCGCCGCGAAAACTGTAAGCGGGGTTCCCTTCAACTCGACCGGAGTTAGTTGACTGTATTGTCGCCTCTTTGGAATTGCCTACGCCGCACGAAACATCGCCGTTGCTCGATATGGTGAGAACCTGCGTGCCGGTGTCTGAATTGTTATGTGACGAAAAACGCAGCGTAGGCGTGCCGTCACTTCCAGCGCGTTGTGCGCTAATTAGATAGCCAAATTTATCAACCGTCGAAGTTCCCAGCGCGAGTGAACTAACCCCGGTTGTGTTCGTTGTGTTAGCCGGTAATGCTTTAATAACTGCACCCGAATAGGGTGTGCCGGTTGTGCTTTGCTGGTTTTTGCTGACTAGCAAACCTCCACTCGCGGCGACATCACCATCGGCAACGGTCGCCGCAGTAGCTCCGATTCGTGCGCTGGTGCTGTTCAACTGAACCACCGGCTGCACTTGCGTCACGCCGCTTGCGCTTGCCGTACCATCCGCTGCGCCAGCGCGGTCTTGAACGGTGAGTGATTGCGTTGGGTTGGCAAATGCCAAATCCATATCGACCACCGCGCCAATTGCGGTGATAGAAAACGAAGTAACGTCTACTGTGCTACTAGCGGTTGCCGTTAATGCGATTGCCGCTGTCGTTGCTGTAAATTCGTGTGTGCCAAATCCGGTGGCTAAGACCGCCCAAGTTCCATACGCTTGAATTTGAAAATCACCAGCAGAGGAAGAACCAGCAACCGTAACTCGATATTTTTTGCCAACGGTTAGCAGACTTTTTTGAATCCCAGAACCCGCGCCTCCGGTTGTGAACGTGTTTGCGTCAACAACTGCGCCCGTTCCATATGCTGAGTAGCCACTTGTGAAATCGTAACCACTCACCAAGTTTGTCTGACTTCCGTACTGGTCAGCCAACGGAACGTCAGCCCTCTCGAAAAGTGCCTTGGCATCGACAAGTTTGTTCCAGAGACGAAAACGATAAAAAGTTCCAAGCACACCGTAGCTGCCACTTGAACCAAACTGACCGGCATCAGTGTTGCCGTCGCCAATGTCAATCGACGAGGTCGAACTAATATCGACGGTTGCAACGCTGTTGCCGTTCTTATAGAGAGTAGCATCTGCGTCTCGGTCGAACGTCATCGCATAATGTGTCGGCGTTCCGTAATCTGCCGACATGTCGTAGCTTAAAGTTTTTGTTGTAAGACTCCCGCTGCTGTCCTCGAAATTTAATTTTAAAACGTCAGCACTTATGTCGTTGTAAATATACAACCGATTATTTCCAGAACCGTGGGTAAAATATATGTAGTTGTCGCTTACATTATCACCGGTCTGATTCAGCACAAACTCCAAGCTAAAATCGCTTGTCCCAAATTCTGCTGCCGCCGAGTTTGCAAGTTCGACTTTGCCGCCGTTGGCTAAATGCAGACCCGCGCCGTCTGAGGCGTTGACTAGCTCGCGGACGATCTCCCCGCCGCTAGTGGTTTTTGGTGTTACTAATGTTGCACCCATGGTTTAGCCTTTTACGTATTCGACTATCTGCAGCTTGTAAGCAACGCCTCCAGAGCCAACTTTCATGGCGGTAATCACGCCATCCACGGAACAAAAACCTCCGTCACCACCTTGGTCTGACGAAGGAGCAGCCAGCACATAGTGTGCATTGGCTTGAGTAGGGGCCGTCGAGTCTAAACGTATGTAGACCTCATTAGTGCCCAAATTCTGAAAAGTAATTGATGTGCGGGTATTGCTTTCTGCAATCGCTACATCAGAGGTGCCGGATACCCTTTGTGTCGCCGCCCCTGTGGGCGTAACCGGCCAAGCATAAAGTTGATTTGCCATAATAATTCCCAACAGAGGGGGCGAGGAGGGTTTACCCTCCCCGCCCTGTGTTACTGTCCCTTAAGCAGAGCAGGTCAAACGAACCGCACTTATTGAAGACGTCTGTTTAACATCAACAGACCAATCAACCGCATAGATGTCTGAGCGAGCAGACTCGTCACGGTAATTCCGAACCGAGGAGACACCTCCACGTCCACCGACAAAAGTCTTGAACGCAGATGGGTCATAAATGGTTGGATTCGGGCTACGCAGGAAAATCCAAACGTCATCACCAGAGGCAAAAAACGCTTGGCTGCGAGTAGCACCGCGCTTGGCTGTATCATAAGCCAGCGAGGAAACGCGAATCTCAACCGCAGGGTTCACAAAGAAACCAGCAGCTTGGTCAACACCAAGTCCGATCAAGGCAGCGCCCGGTTGTCTTTCGATAACCTTGGCATTGTTGCGGAAACGGTTCCATGCGTTCATGCCGAACACAATGGCATTTGCCATCTGGCCTGTTTCTTTCGCAATGTTGACGATTTGGTCGTCAATGTCCTTGATAGGAGTACCAGACCCACCCCAATCAGTATGAGTGGCGGTGGCACTTATTGTACCCAGCATGTCCCAGACTTTCTTTTCGTGAGAAAGTACAGAACTTTGAACCAAGGTCTTAACCTTGGCCTGCTCGAGAACAAGCGGGTCACTTGGCCCTGCTGCATCACGCTCTGAATCATCAATCGTGATTTCGAGAGCTTGCGGCAAACAGTTATAAGTAGGCTCCGAAACATCCATGAAAATGCGTCGGGCCTGTCCACCAACGCCACGAGAAGTATCGTAGGTCTGGAAGGCGTTCTTATTGTCGTAGGCCTTGTATTGGCCAATCGTCGCAGGAACTTGCACTTTCGGGGCGATAAAATCTGCCACCGCGCTAGACAAGTCGTTTACAACACCCGCCGCGTAGTTAGTGAGGGTCGGGTTCTCCGATGCTTGTGATCTTAATCCCATTGTTCTGAGTAATTAGGAGTTAGCTACTGGGTCAAAAATAACCGCGGCTTCGATCATCTCGTTAGCCGAGCCGCTCTCCAAAGCAACCGCAATGTTGCGTGCCGTAGAGGTGCCCGAAGCCTTCAAGGTTCCGTTAGCCGTGATTTCCAACTTGGTTCCAGCGTTAACTGTCCCCGGACTAGCAGACAACTTAGCCGCGACAGTCCCAGAAAAGGAACCGGCAACAGCAACTGTTGATTTTCCGCTAGTTGTATCACCATCTACGATGATGCCGAAAGGGGCGTTAGTAATCCCTGTTACCAAGACCGCCTTGTTGTTTGTGTCTCCAGACACCTTGACAGCGTACCCTTCTTTGCCCGTCTGATCCTCATTCGGGGTCATAGGGATTAAGGCGTTGTCTCTTGTTAATGTACCTCCAGCCATGTTCGTGTACTATCGATTAAAAAAGTTCTGGTTTTTCCTGTGAAACTGCAGTCCATGCCATTTCGAATGAACATCCATTCTTGGCTTGGTAGGTCTGCACTTCGCGCATCTGAGCCTCAGCTTTGTTCAGCGCTCCGGCTCCAGCAACTGGGCCTTTAGCACTAATTACCCTGTCAAAAGCAGGATCAACTGGGGTGGCCAAAAGAAGGTCTTTCGTAGACGGGTCAGCAATAAGCATGTCCTGCCACTTTGCGCGAACCTCTTCGTTCTGCGCTGGGATGCGACCCTCCTCCACGGCTTGGTCAACAAGCTCTTTGGCGGCGGCTACGTCCCGTTCCTTCTTTTCCTCTGTGAGTTCGTTAAGAGCGGCTTCAAGCTTTTTGATTTTGTCTTTCAGCGCATCGGTAGATTCGACCTCGTCTTCCTTATCGTAATGTTCGTTAGACGAGACCTCCTCCTCCTTCTTCTTCATCTCACCGTTTTCGACATGGCCCATAGATTCGGCCTTGTCCTTTTCTTCGCCCTCTTGGGCTTTTACAGCATTTTCTTGCATGTCTACTTCAACTGTCTCGCCATCCCGATACTCGACCGCAATGACAGGGGTTATTTCCTTAAATGCTGGCCGGTTTACAAGCCCACCCGCATTCACGGTTGTTCCATCAATCTCGCCTTTTGCGTTCAAAGTGAACGTCGGGCTAAACTTCCGGAAATTTTTTCCACGCAGGGCATCTTCTCCTGCCGTAGTCCATTCGACCTTGGCACGCACCCCGCCTTCTTCTGGGTCATCCCCTCCCCAGTAGAAGCCCTTCACCCACGCTGACGCTTGACCATCATCATGGTTGAAGTCCAGAAACACCTGCTCTATGCCAGTGGCCGTTATTTTGTCAAACGATTTTTGCAATAAATCTGCAGTTTTTTGTGTAACCTCGACCGTAAGCTTTGCTGGCTTACCATTCTTTGTTGCATGAATGGTGTGCTGACTAGGGGGTAAATACTGTATGTTATCGGGCATGTCATCCTCAATTAGTGAGCTAATCGCATGCACGATGTTTTCCGTTGGGTAAGTTCTGCTTCTAGCCATGTAAGACTCGTAATCCTTGCTGTAGTTTTCTCCTAAAATCTCGCTAACGCTTTTTCCGCTTTCCCACATGCGGCAAGACCAGTACCGAGCTTTCCACTTCGGGCCCGGATTAGTGTCACATTGCATCCGGCTGCGAAAGTTTTTTCTGCGTTCGGGGTCATCCCGTTTTATCTCCATGCTGCTGTCACCAAAATTGACTTTTACAACATTGCCTTTGTCATTCTTAACGTAAACGGCAAATTTTTTGGGGCCATCCGGTGTCCTAAAAGGTTTGTTGAGAGGTTTGTCCTCTTTTGCTTCTACGGCAGTATACTGACTCATGCAGACAGCGAACCTTTGCTTCTGGTCTGGGTATTCCTTCAGCATGGTCGGGTTAACCATGCATCGGTCAGCAAATTCGTCCCTGCTCTCTCCTTTTGGTTTAGGTAACGGCATTCCCGTAACGTTTTTTTAACCAGTACCGAAAAGACCTCTGTACACGCAAGCCTAATCTTTCAGCAGGTGGCAAAGTATTTGGCCATGGTTTCTGCGTAACGCTTTTTGCTAATAGATAGTAATAGGTGGCTCCCCCTCGGCCCTGCTGCCCTGCCAATACCCCAACATTAGTCCCCCGTCTGCGCCTAAAACGCAGATTTATTCCAGTACTAGACTGAAATTGGTTAACCGTCTGCCCATAGGAGGCAGCTTTCATGGGTATGGTAAGGTACTTGGCTTTCTTTGGCTTAATTACACCACCGTACAGCTTCTGCCTAAACCGATAATCCATTATGGCTACATTGTAGGTGTTGTACTTCGGTACCTGTTGCACCGACCTAGCTATCTGCTTCCAAAAGTGAGTACGCTCGCCCCCAAGCTGGTTAGGCTCCTGTGCATCCTTTTTACGATAATAGCGTTTTAGGAAATCAACTAGGGAACGTGAAGTATGTTCTAACGCATCCTTCTTGTCCATCACCCGTAGCTGCAGCCCTTTTAGCAAATCAGCAGCATTTGTATTAACTACAAAAGGTTGATTAGCTACAGCCATTGAAGTTGAAAAAGCAGTTGCAGTTGAAGGGCATTACTTCGGCATTGCGGGAGCATTACTAATCCTCTGCACCGCTCCGTTAACCGCTGCCGCGCCCATTGCATCCTCAAGTGCTTTTTCCAGTACTGAGGTGTCAATCTCGTCAAACAGTTCGGGCATCAATCCCTCAGCCTTACTCAACGCTGCCACGAAATCACTGTCAGAGACCTCGGACTTCATGGCCTTCCCCACCAGTTCCGTAAAGGTTGGTTTAATCGGGCTGAGCCATTTTTCAGACACGCCTGTTACTTCTTCTAGGATATTGGCGGCTAGTTTATCGGTGGCAGAGGGTAATTGTTCCTCTGCGGTGACGGTTTCCTTGCCCAAAAACGATGCTGTTTCAGTTTCCTGCTTAACAACGTCCTCGCCCTCCTGCGGCATCGGTACTGCATGGCGCTCATAGAACCACTTTCTAGGAATCTCCATGCCAGCCTGCAATAGCAACTGGTCACGTTGGGCTTCTTGGTTCGGGTCGCCAGCATGAGACAAGTCCGGAACCAAAGTCGGCATCTCCTCATGGCTGCCATAGTTCAAATGGCAAATTGCAGGAACCCATTGCTCGTTAAGCACAGATGCTACCCAGTGGGTAATGTCATGCAAACGGCTCATCCGAACGTCTTGGTGTACTTGCCCCAGCGCATACGACCCTGCTCCACTAATATCCGTTGTTAATGTCTGACCAAGCAGCGTAATGTCACAATGCCTGTCAGCTATTTCCATGAAATGGTTTTGTGGGTTATCGGGGCCACTCTTGCCTGCCTCCTTAAACTCGACCTCTGTTCCACTAGGGAAAGCACCCCAAGCAGCCGCGCCCATGTTTTCCAACATATTGGCAATGTCGTTCTTTAATCCAGTAGACGCACCGGGATCGTATGTGGCCCAACGCAACGGCTGTCCATACACTTGTGCAAAATTAAGCAGCCAATCACGGCAGTAATTCTGCCCAGACCACCAGTAAGCCAATTGCCTCAACAAGCCATAGCCCATAGTGTTACCGCTCTTATTCTTATAGGTAGCAACTATAAATTTGTTAGCAGGGAAGTCTACGTAATTTCCATCTGCATTCGGGTTAAGCATTAGGTTGGGTTGCTCTGCGAAAAATCCATAATACCGAGGGTGCAGGAAATAAGTGCCGTCCATTATGGCTCCGTTTTGCGTAGGTCGCCATAACATCTCCTGCACTGAGTATCCCTTGCCAACTGCATCGCAAATGTCATAGATGCAGTCCCTAAAGCCATTCATGTTGGTAACTCCGCTGCCCTTCCAGTTATCAATAACGAACTGCACGAAATTAGCCTTCTGTTCAGCCTGCGGTGAAGGTTTTTCTCCATTAGCAGCATACGGCATTACGGTATAACGAGAACGTGCGGCAGCAATCTTTAGCTCATGCAAATCCTTTGCGAGCCTAGCCCAACTGTCCTCCATTAACTCGTAAACCTCGTACTGAGATTTAATGTTACCGCCCAGTGCCGTCCTCAGTATGTTGGTTATACTGTTAGGAGATTGCTTCGGCCCCAAAGGGTTGCTCTCAAGTCTGTCTTTCGCGCTTGGAGCTATGAGCCTCCCCATAGGAACACTATCCTTTTTAGCTTTTTTAGTAATTGGTTTAGCAGCCATCTTAATTCAATGTGGGCCTCAGCCCAGCTAGTTTCGCCCTCGCCATAATTATGCTGTCAACCTCCTCAACGGCTCCACGGCCTTTAGATTGCGCTGCAGCATAATTAGCTAACGCGAGAGCTACGCATCTATCAGCGTGTCCGTCAACCTTTCTCACGGCTCGGAACACCTTGTTTCCATTAGGGGTCGTTATCTCGTTAACAGAATGCAAGTCTTCCCTTATTACATTATCGACAGGTATTCGTACTCTCTGTTCTTGAAAAGCTCTCCGTAACGCAGGGAACATTTTAGCCTTTAACGACTGTGAGAAGTTACACCTCTCAAGCTTGAACTCAAACCGCCTAGCCAAGCTCTCCGACATCGCATTACCTATGCCCGTCTCGTCAATAGCGGCATAAACGCACTTTTCGATTCTAGTCGATAGAATTTCTTCCTGTAGGTGGTACGGGGTCTTTTCCAGCACTAACACCTCCCTCGTCCACAAAACATCACCTACCCGTTCCACTGTCCAGCAAACCGTCAAATCCCTATGCCGTCCAATATCAATCCCACAAAAGAACTGTCTCTTTTCCTCTAAAATCGACGAAGAAATATCTTTCTGCGCTTCCCTGTTTACACAGCTATCGATCAGCTCATACGGCAGCAATACGTTAGCAGCATCTACAAACTCGCACTCGTATTCCTGCGCCCATGAATCGGGATCGTCCAGCCCACGTTTGAGGTTAAAAATGTCCATCCCCAGACCATCCGTAACCGCATCATAAATTGAGGTCTTGTGCGCGCTAAACTTCATGCTCTCAGCCTTGTCCCAAATCTCAAAGAACTTGTTGTTGCGCCCTGCTGGCGTGCTTATCACACGCAAACGCAGGCTGCCCTTTAATGGGTTGGATATCGCAGGGTAAATAGCAGTGTATATCTTGTCGGGGTGCTCATGGAACGCAAACTCGTCCAAAATAAGATTAGCTGAGTAACCACGCACAGTCTCTGGCCTAGCCGGTAGCGCAAGTATGCGGCTCCCATTGTCAAAGCGCATCTCAGCCGACTTGTTAACGGTAGGGCCACGCTTACGCCCCGCTGTGTCAAAGGCGCTATGGAACGCTTGGCCTACTCTATGGGCCTTTAGCATCCACTCTTCGGCCTGTCTCTGTCCCGCAGACAGCACTACCCAATCCGTGCTAGGCCTGTCGTAACAGTCTGCTACAGCCTCAAACGCTGACGCTAATGAGCCGCCTACCTGTCGAGACTTGAGCCATATCTTGAACCTAGACGTATCAGCCACCCACTTCTGCTGGTACGGGAACAGGAGGGTAAATAGCTTCTCAAGCGGATCCATCTGCCACCTCCTCCAACTGCTTCGGCTCCTCTTCGACATGAGCACCAAGCATAGTCTTCCACTTGTCAATCAAGCCCTCACTGTCATCTGTGACATTATGATTAACTTGAGTGGTGTTCTTGTCACTGTAACCACAACTGTTCTTCAGATCAAAAATGAGGGCTGCTATGTTGCCATTCAGCGCCATCTGACGGAGCTGGCGCTTCAATGAGATGTTTCCCTCGGCCTTCCCCTTTAGTACGGCCTCGCTGAATGTCGGGTTCCTCTTCATCTCCCGACGTATTGTATCCACACTACAGTTCGCTACTGACGCTAGTTCTTCGTATGTGCAGTTCAGATACGCCAGCTTCTCCATTAGCTCAATGTCTAAGACTTTGCGTGGTCTACCCAGTTTCGTCTTAGGTTTCTCCGCTACAGCATCCATGCGCGAGCTTTAGCTGCGCAGGTGTATTTAAGTCAAGGACTTTTGCGACTTTTGCAAATCTAGGCCTTGCGCCTATATGCCGCCTATAGGGGGTGAGATCATGGGGTTTATGTCGTAAGATTGCTCCTTCACTCGGTTAACTGCAGTGGCGCCACTGTCCCACTTCACGATCTTGCTTCCCCACTTTCTTCGTAGTGCTTCGTTCTGCTCCTTCTCCTTGTTCATCGTCCTATAAGCAGCGCATCCTCCATTGTTCGTGTGCTGGCTACAGACAAAATGGTACATGTTAAAACGAAGTGCCTTACGGTACTTGTTAAGAACTTGCAGGGTCATGTCATAATCCTCCTTCAGAAGCATTTTCTCATCGTACCGGCACTCATTACCCCTGTGGGCTTGAAAAGGCCCTCCAAGGTAATTAGAGAGCGAAAAAGGCCTATGCTCGTGGTAACAGCCCTTGTCTGGCAGTATGTTCATCCCCCAGTAGTGGACATCCATCTGTTCCGCCATTCGGCACGCCTGTTCAATGAACTCCATAGCCCCTGCTGTGCTCAGTTTCTTTCGTTCACCGCCCTCCCATCTGCCAAAATGCCTCATGTCATCATCAATTATGATAATGTTAGTGGCTTTTACGTTATCAAGTATCCAATTACAGACCCTTGGGTAACTCCCTTGTATCCCTTCTGGTAGGGTTATTATCCTATCATGAGTGGATGCGTAATTGTAGGTTTCTCTAGGGTCTACGCAATATTCGACTTCTGGCAGGTATTTATGGGTTACGCAAGTGTTGCTGCGCATGTAGCTTGGGCTAATTAGCCTAAAAAGCTTCTTCATTTTGCAAAGAATCTAAGCACTTTTATCTCGTGCCAAAGGTCAACAGCCTCGCTCAACTCGTATTCGTTGAATATGTCCTCCACTTGCTCCTGCTTAAAGTCCCAAAAGTGGTGGGGGTTGTAATGCGTTGTCTTCTTGCTGGGGTAAGATACAATCACTTGCTTGGCACCGCATCTCTTGGCCAAGTCAGCCATTTGCTTAGGTTCCCTTAAATGTTCAAGTGTCTCAATGCACAAAAAGGTATCGCAAGGTACGCTAAAGGCAGTGGCATCCAAGCAATGGTATTTAATCTTATCCCCTCCGAACTCCTTTTTCGCATGCTCTATTGCATCAGCATCCTTATCAACGCCGATAATGCTGGTTACATCGGGGTTCAAGGAGGACAAGTAAGTCCCATAGCCAACTCCGCAAGCGCAATCAAGCACAACGCCATAGAGCCATTGCCGAACTAGGGCATACCGCTCTATGTGGCGTCGGTCTAGTATGTCGAGTTCAATCCTAACAAGTTCTTCTCTTGTTATCCCTATCCTTTCTCGCACATTATCCTTTGGCATTTAATCCCCCTAGATACTCGGCTCCATCAATGACCCTGCCTATGCCTGCGCTCCACGGCTTCCCATTAGCTCGCTTACTGTATTTAGTCTCAAGGTTGAAATGAGTCTGGGCATTCAGCCAATCAATGTCATTCTTGAAAACCAACACAACGTAGTTATTAGATTCGCCTATTTCCTCCGAAAACTGAACCTCCGGCTCTGCTTCCTCCGCCTTAAAAGCTTTCGATAAATCGTTTTCACTAAAACCAGTTAAATCTAGGTCAAAGTCTACTTTCTTGAGGTCTTCAAGCAGTTCGCCAATCTTGTCAGTCTGTAACTCAGCATATTCTGCTATTTTGTTATCAGCCATCAAGTGGGCATACTCCTCAGCTTCGGTCTCAAACTCCTGTACATTGACAGGCACTTTGTCCTCTCCGAGAAGCTTGGCCGCTTCTATTCGGCCATGCCCAGCGACCACATAGCCACTTCGCTTGCTTACGACTACCGGCGAGCGCCAGCCTTGCGCCCGAATTATCTTAGCAAGCATTTCAACCTGCTTTTTCGGGTGTTTATTGGGGTTTTTAGGATGCGCTACCAGTTTTTCGACACCTTCTAGTTTGTCGTTAGCGCAGTGTACGGGTATTTCAGTCATCTTGCCATTCGTTGTCTTGTTGTCTTCGGAACGGCTTCCATGTACTTAATCTTGTCCCCCTCGAGGGACATGGTTTGTCCTAGCCTTTCACGAAGCTTGGTCAGCATCTCTTGGTCAATCTTTTCACCGCTGGCCTCAAGATGTTGATTAAATTTACCCTCGGCGGGAACTACCTTCTCGCCTTTCTTAACTAAACCGATGCGTTCGGCATATCTGCGGCTAATGTCCTTAACATCCATGCCGCTGTTAAATCCCCACGGCCCGTATGGCACTCCAAAGCCGCCTATCGCAGGGTCATTCATCGCAAGCCAAAAGGGAATATCGTCTTTTCGTTTAATTACTCCTTTGTTGGCCTCATGTAATGGACGGGGCTCCTTCTTCCGGTAACGCCTAAAGAACTTTTGAGCAGGAAAGGCCTCTGCGACCCTCGGGTTCTGGCTTTCTTTCCAAAAGCCGTATGCCCTTGCCTGCTGCGTGTTTACATCGAAAATTAGCTTTAATCTGGATTCAGATATGTCGAACAGGCCTGTCATCTTACGAACAAAGTCTGCTCGTTTGAGCCGTTCGCCTCTGGCTTGGCGACGTACCTGTTCTTGTATCAACGATTTGGCCTTACTCAAGAACCTTGCATTCTCAATGTTGGCGGCAAAGAAGGCCCTCTGTCGTATTTCGACAGGGACGTTCTTCCATTCTGCCGAAGTTAAGCTGCGCTTAATTACTTTGCGCCCTCTTAACGAACTTACAGCTTTCTTGAATGCTTTCGGCTTCGATATGGGGTCTGCCGCCATGAACAGGCAAAATGTAATGCCAAGATTATCGACTGCAAAGATAAAAAAAGGGCCGTAAGGCCCTTTGTGTTATTCGTCTTCGCACTGCCACTCCTCAAAAATCATGGTAATGAACTCCTCCTCTGATGGAGTCTTGGCATCCATGATTGCCCACATTTCCCAATCGGTGCAGCTTTCTGGCATCTTCTTGTAAACCTTGTCGAAAAACTTCTTCAGCTTTAATACAAGGTCAGAGTACAAATAAGTATACGCAATAATAGGGTCAGACGACTCCGCGTTCTTGTAAGAACGAATATCTGTCATAAGTGACAGTGCCTTTTCTCTAAACGTCATGTTTGTGTTCCTTTCGTCTAAGCGTAGGCCTCATTGCCTACATGACTGATATTATTGGTTTAGAAATATTGGTCTATAAAAAACGACAAAAAAAGAGGGCCGGTAAGCCCTCTTTGTTATTATGTAATTAGCTTTTTATTAAGTGTTCGAGCCCCATACGAGACAGCCTCTTTTTCTTCTCTGTTGGGCTTTCATAGCTAAGTAAACCACCGTCACCGTAACGAGCGACCGTTCTAATCTCAGCCAGTACCTTGTTAAGCATATTTGCGTCAGCTTCAATGTATTTGACCAGTATGTCCAAGTCGGTAGCATTTTCGACCGCCTCATTCACGACCTTTTTCAGAGGCGTATCTCGCCATCCATCGGCATATCGTTCCAGTCTGTCGTAAACCTTGGTAAGGTCATCTCTTGGTATCATGTTTGTGTTCCTTTCGTTTTATCGTGAGCTCCATTGCTCACATGACAGATAATACAGGTTTCGATAACAATGTCTAATAAAATCGAAGGTAACTGGCGGCGATCAAATGCGGGCCCTTCACTCAATACCCGTCCGCATCTTAATAGCGGTATGTACCGCCAGTTACAAAGTTAGAGCGATTTAACGGTCTGCTCCAAGCCCAGCTTTATTATGAGGTTTTCAACAGTCTTGTCCTCAAGCTTGAGGCTTCCGTTGTGTTTCATCAAAGCCCAGCTCAGTTCGCTGCGTTCCTTATGCCCCATCGTAGGCAATATGTCGGCACGTTCCGCTGCTTCCCGTAGGAAATCTTTGATTTCAGAGGGTAAGTTCGCCATCTTAGGATGTTCGAACATAAGTTCCATTGCCTTTTCGAAGGTGTGAGTTGCTGGGATTATTCCAGCCCTGTTCTTGATCCGATCTTTGTATAAGTCCATGCGTTATCCTTTCTGTTAATGGTTATTTAGTCCCAAGGAGCGATTATCTCCTCGAAAAAGTCGCGTCTCTCAATCAAGGTGTATTTGACTTCGACGTCCTCAAACGAACTTGCCCCGTTCAGTAGTTCCACAATGAACTTGTCCTTGTTGCCCTTCTTGAACCGAAAGCTTACTGCTGTCAAATCAGCCGAGTCGTAAGTCCCTTTTAAGCTATTAAGATATTTTTTCGCTGGTTCCACCGTTTTAAACCAACGGTCTGAATACCCTGTCTCGTCGTGTACCTTGTATAAAATCATGTGCGTCCTTTCTGTTTAGGTTAAAATTAAGATGGCAACTACTGTCCACCATAAGACTAAGAATCCGATATGTGCGTACTTGTCTATTTTGTTCATTTTCGCGTCCTTCCAGTTGCGCAGGCTTCCTTTGTAGGGAAAACCAGTTCAGTTATCAAGATCGGGGACATCAATATGATGTAAACCACGATACCCAGTACGTTTGTTAGCTTTTTCATTGTTTCCTTTCACGGCCCCTAATGGGCACGAAAATAAGCTAACTGCTTGACGAAATTAGTCTATAACTTTCGACACTTTTTGACCCCCTGTAGGTCATCTGCCAAGCATCTGCCATGGGGATGAAGGCATTAAGCCTCTCAACATAGCCACCGTTGACGTTCTTTGGGGTGCCTGTGCGCTTTTCAGTCCATTCGGCAGTAGGTCTGCCCTCCCCATCGTAAAGGCTCTTATACAGCACTATGCCGCTCTGTATCAGCGCAAGGTATCCAAAGAATGGGACGCCTAGCAGCTTCGCCGCCAGACGCCCCTTCTCTAGTTTGTCGACTGAGAGGAGCCATTCGGCCCTGTAACGGCCAAAGAATGTATCCTCTGTCATGTCCCTGCATTTTATCTCGGCAACAGATTTCAATTCGCCATAACGAATCCAAACTCCGTCAACCGCTGCAGGCATCCCCTTGGGTGTATCAATCCACTGTAGGCCATCATTAGCACTTTCGAAAAAGGTTGTTACTTCTTTTTCGTATTCCAACGACTTTTGGCCACGGGGAGTGTTTATGTTTAGTTTCACTCGAACACCATCAAGCCGCCAACCTCGTCCATTCGTCGAACTATGGCTGGCCCCATGCTTTTGGAGAACTCCTCCCGACTTTGATTGGCAATGAGTATGGTATCCTTGAAGTCTCCGTAGCGTTTGTTCAGAATCTCAAACAGTAATCTGTTCTCCCACTCTGTCTCGCCTCGCTTCGCAGCTTCATCGATAACCAATAGGCTTGGCTTGGTTAAAGCCTTTACAACGTCCATCTCGGTCATCCGAGAATCATTACTGTAAGTGGCTTTGAACATCATAAGCAACTCCATTGCTGTGTGGTACTCGACTTTCTTTCCTAACGCGGCCCTGTCTTTCATCATCTCGACAGCAAGCTGGGTCTTCCCAGCTCCCCACGCTCCAATCAGCGCAACCATGTAGCCTCTGACCTTAATCTCAGAAAGCTTCTGGTAACGCTCGGCAAACTTGCCCTTGTGTAACGCCTCTGTTTGCAAGTGGCGCTTGGGTGCATTGCTTCGGGCCAAGATTTCCTCGACCCCAAGCCTCATATCCTTCTGCTTTTTCTCTGCCTTGCGCTTGGCGTACTCCTCCGGACTCAGTGGCTCGCCCATGGCGGCCTGTAGTTTTGAGAGGGCTCCTTTCACCTCGACACTCATAGGTCTTTAGGTATAGCAGTTGAAGGTGCAGATGAAGGTGAAGTTGAAGGGGATACCGGACGCATTGCGGGCGCATTACGGCGGGCCTTCTTCCAGCGGGTCTTGGCCGCATCAGAAGCTTGCTCACGTCTGGCTACTTGTTTTGACTTTTCTTCCAACAACCGCTTATGCCCATAGCGTTTACGGTCATCAGATAATGTGAAGCATCCTTTCAACGTTTCCCAATAGGAGTTGAACTCCTCGTCTGTGCAACCGGCTAGTCTAGCCAGTTTCTGTTTATCGGTGGGTAGTCCCTCCTCCAGCCAGCAATAGCATATTAGCCGAATGTAGGCACCGACCTCACCACAGCTCATTACCGCGACCTTGGCATCAGCCACGAAATCTCGCGGGTAGAACTGAAATGCAGGGCTCTTTTCACTCATAGTTTTGTCTCCGTGCATATTCTAGAATCAGCAGTGCATCTGCTGTCCTCAATGTAACGTCCTGCGTGGGGAACAATCGTTGGGCCTCGGCCTTCAGATGGTTCTTCCACTCTCGGTCAGTACGTCCCTTTTTGGTTCCGAGTCCCAACTCTCTTTGCCACTCCTGTGGCCGGACAAACACAAGCCGATAGGAGAGGGCCATTAAGGCCCCCTCCAAGCAACCATAGTTATGACCATAAACGATTGTGCTTGCTCCAGTTTGAGTCTTTCCAGCAATGAACTTGACCATCGACTCCATGTAACACACTGGTGGGGTCTTTGATATTGCCATTAAGTTTCTCAACAGATCAATCGTATCGCCTGTGGTGGCGTGCATCCCACAGGAATGCACCTCGCCCTCTCTGAGTGAGTAAGCTATGCCACCTCCCTTGCCGGGATCAATAGCGATTATATTGTTTTTGGTTAACATTAGAATGGTTGTGCGGCTTTGCGTTGTGGTTGTGAACCTTGCTGCGGTGCATCATCGGGATGCTGTGCGGCAATACTGAAGAACTTGTTACCGTCCTTCTCCTTCTTCCATGCTGTCAAACGGTACTCCGTACCATCCACAGTTAGCTTGCCCTTTAAGAACGGGCTGCGTTCGTTGGTCTCATCGTGCTTCTCGTAAGGAAACAGATACCCACGTAGGTCGTTGTCGAATTGTTCTGGCATTATTTATCACCTCCTTTCTGTTTTCGTAACGAGGGTTTTGTCCTCGTAGTTTTAATGTAGTCACTTAGGTCTATGCCCTCTGTGTTTGTGTGTTTGCGTATGGCCTTTTCGACCTCAGCGACTGACAAATTGATCTTAGCCTTAACCTCTATGCCTCTGGTATTTAATTGGTTAAGTAGTTTCTCGGGGTCTTTAATCGACCTCCGTGCGCTGCCTGCTTGCAGCTTCCAGCCCGGCACACTGTCTGGGTCTGCCTCTAGCTTCTCGCGAGCAGCCTTTTTGATTTCCTCAAATACTTTCTCCGCTAATGGCAATTTGTCTAGGAACTCGCCCAGTTTGTCGCCTGTTAACTCAGCCACCTTTGTTTCGGCGGTTTCGGCTACTGTCATCTGCGTGGTCTTAACTGCTACTGGGCAAATGCCCTTGGCATTGCACCACAAGCAGTGGCCACCTAATGCGTACTGGCCATCCTCTGGCTTTAGTTCAGTTGCAAGCTGGTGTGAAGCTATTTGGCTCAACTCATGAGAAAGGCTCTGCCGTATCTCCCAAGCCTGTTCGTCTCCATAGACTGCACAGTTAGAGCCTTCAGTATGCACAATCCAAGTTTCCCATGAGTCGACCTTGAAATCGCACAGGCTGTGCAAGATTCCGACCAAGGCCTCAAGCTGGGCATTGTACTCTGCTTTTGTCACAGGCCCTGTGTAACCCGACTTGTAATCCAAAATTACGACATGGTACTTGGGCTTGTCATAATGAGTGGATTTGTAGAGGTTCACAACGTCTGGCTTACCGGACATTAGCATTGTTCCATCGTCAATGCCGCTTCCCATGTTGTACCAGTAACGTTCCTCAAGCACCTCGTCGATTTTCTCCCAGCCTCGCTCCAAATAGTTAAATGCGATATTGGCCTCATGCAGAACAAGCTTGTCGTACTTGACGTAATCCTCCTCGCACAAGGTATCCGCAGATATCTCATTAGCTAGGGCTGCGTGAATCAGAGTGCCACTGGCCATCTCTGCCGTTTCGGTCGCCTCATTACCCTGCTCGGCCAACCGTTTGTTGAGCCAATAAGAGGAGGGGCAGTTCCCCCACCGCTTCCGTTGAGAAGCGGAGGGGAAAACCGACCTTTCGTCACCACCATTACCGCGAGGGAGTTTAGGCATTAGCCACCTCCTGTCTCGCCACAGCCATCTCGACTTCTTCGGCAGAAGCCACAGAAGTATCGAGCCCTATACCAAGGTTACCCAAGGCGCGGCCTACCGCGCTGGTCTCGGCATTCTCAATATGGCTGGTCTTGTTGATGTAAGAGGCGCGTCTGTCCTCAAGTGCGTGTCCTGTTGAAGCAACAGTTCCGTCTGGACGAGTAACTGTGGCCTTCATGGTCACCTCGTTCTCGTTGCCGCCGATTATCTCGGTGGTAATACCCCAGCCAGCAAAGTGCTCTCTGAAGTATTTGAGCCGTTCATTGACTTGTACGTACTCTTTTCCCTTTATGTTTACCGTCTTTAAGGGCTTGACGTTTTTCCTTCCGGCATTTACATTAGCCATAGCGTTTGTGCGCTCCTTTCACTTGGGTGGCTGTTACGGCAGCCGCCCTTTCTTTTTTTACTGT
>VTLG01002772.1_pt1 | contig 18328 bp, 26 predicted proteins | sample 4694571 | NCBI WGS metagenome assembly VTLG01 (sample SAMN12604809, study PRJNA352737) | marine metagenome | biome: ENVO:00000447; feature: ENVO:00000209|ENVO:00000569|ENVO:01000036; material: ENVO:00002151; isolation source: viral sequences binned using virsorter ... | reverse complement strand
GTAGTGTTGATTACAGCAGAGATATTGGTAGCATCTGCTATCTTTCTCACTATAATTTACGCTGAGGCTAGACTGTTATACAGAAGGGGTTGAACCCCTTCTTTTTTTATGCTATAATTTTGACATGAATAAAGACAAACTAAAAATTATTGTATCCGACTTGGAGATGTTATTGTCTGCACTCAAAGCAGAGGTGTACTCAGACACTGAGTCGTATAGATATGATGACATACAACCACATGAAATGGATTATGATGAAGAGTTTGAGGGAACGTGACTAAAATTGTCGGTATCAATCTGGCAAAGAATGGATCATTGGCAATCGTTCAAGATGGTGTAGTCGAATTCTACTTAGAGGAGGAACGTGTCACCAGAGTCAAACGAGATGTCAGTGCGGAAACTCTTGCCAATAAGTATATTGATTCTAGTGTTGATGTTGTTACCATATGTGATTGTTTTACAAGATATAATAAAAAAACCTTTAGAGAAAGAACAGAAGCAAAAAATAAGTTACTCAAGATTGTTAGAGCAAAAGGCATACCTTTTATAGACTATAGAAAAAGACATCATGAATGTCATGCTGCTAGTGTATGGTACACATCACCTTTTGAGGATGCTGCTGTGGTTGTGATGGATGGTAAAGGTTCATATCATGATGGGTATTGTGAAGTGGAAAGCATCTATGATAACATGACTCCTGTGTTCAAACATTACTCTACCTTCTACAGTGAGGAGGAGAGTGCTCTAGAGGGTGAACCACATTGGATAGATGGAAACCTCTATAGCAATAGAACAAGCATTGGACAGGCATTCAGAAGGGTCTCACGGTACTGTGGTTTTGATGAGATAGAAGCAGGTAAAACCATGGGACTCTCTGCATATGGTAGTGGTGACATCAACCTTTTCAATGAAGAGTATGGTCACAGTTTATGCAGCACTCAACTAAAACCAGAGGGTAACACTACAGCATATGTCGGTCCTAAATTACAACCAGAGGACTTAGCATATAATTTACAAAAGTCTGCCGAGAGACACACATTATTCATGATAAAAAAGGCAGTAGAACTTACAAATAAAAAGAATGTATGTGTTTCTGGTGGATTCTTCTTGAATTGTGTGTCAAATTATAGTATACTAAAGAATACAGACGTAAATCTTTACGTTGATCCCATTGCATATGACGGTGGGATTGCAATCGGTTCAGCATTACTAGAATATTATGAACATTTTTGTGACAGACCCAGACCCTACCGCATCAGCACAGTGCTTGCCTGACAAACACATTGTCAAGATGCCATTAGAAACATGTCAAATGCTTGCCATTGTAGCATCGGAGAAGTGGGGTCATGGTTTTGGTACATTACCTAAACTTGATGGCACTCCATACAAAACAGACAAGGGTGCATTTCGTAATCATCCTTGCACTATCTGGGCACAGACTAACTTCTATTGGTTGATAGAACATGGTCTTGCATTGTGTGCAGAGTATACTCATAGGTATAACAAAGTCCATAGTTGTCAGCATACTATTGAGTGTGCTGATATTATGTTTCCATCTTGCCCACCACCCACATCCTTTACACGAGCAATGCCTGATGAGTATAAACATGACACAAGCATTGACACTTTTACTGCTTACAAGAATTACATTAGCAGCAAACCTTGGGTTGCATCTAATTATTTACGTGACCCATCCCGTAAACCGAATTGGTTATCATGATTAAATTACTAGCAGCATGTCCACCAGTGTATACACTTCCTGGTACATGGAATGATTCAGATAAAATTGCTAAGTGCAATGACACTCTGATTCCACACCTTACATTGAATCCAAACTTTACATTTGGTATATCAGTACTCGCTATCCTTATAATTCTTACAGGATATGGTGTGTACAAAGGATTCTTTGCCAATCAGAACCTGACTGACCCATGGGATGATCACGATGATTGATTCTTTATACCTAGGACCTGAGTATGATCTATCAGACATAAAGGGAGATACAGTAAACAGTATGTACGTTGCTCGACTAATTGAGGAACGTAATGTTGTGGCAATCTTTCAAGGTAGATCGGAGGCAGGACCTAGAGCATTAGGAAATCGATCCATATTATATGATCCAAGAGATCCTGATGGCAAGGATAGGATCAATAAGATAAAACGTAGAGAATCATTCAGACCTTTTGCAGGTAGTGTCCTCTTACCACATGTACATAAGTGGTTTGATATGGGAGGACTAGATGAATCACCATTCATGATGTATGCTGTGGATGCCTTACCACATACTTATGATAAGATACCTGCGATATTACATGTAGATAATACATGTAGAGTTCAAACAGTGGGACTCAAAGACAACACTAATTACTATCAACTGATTGATTCATTCTATCAACTCACTGACGTACCAATACTATTCAACACATCATTCAACCTAGCAGGTGACCCATTGGTAGAGACACCAGAGGATGCCATTGAATGTTTTGAGTGCAGTGATATAGACTACATATATTTTCCAGACGTGCAAAAACTCAGGGGAAAATGACTTTTCATTTACATGAATCTGGAAAAAAAATCTCCGCAAAATTTTCAGTACTAGGGTTGAACCTATCAAACAATGGTTCAGTGTGTGTGATGAGAGATGGTAAGATAGTTTTTTATCTTGAGTCAGAGAGAATAACAAGAAAGAAGAGAGACCATGCTATCAGATCTTTACTCAAATATGTGCATGACATAGATGCTATTGCATTATGTGATTCATACTGGAAAAAAGATTCTAAGACACTAATATCATCTCTTGACTTGAGTATAGTGAAGAGTAAATTTCCTGATGCCATTCTATATGACTATAGAAATAAACATCACCTGTGTCATGCAGCGTCTGCTTTTTATAACTCAGGGTATGATGATGCCATAGCAATAGTTGTTGATGCGAATGGATCAAAGACAGAGGAGGGTATAGAAATAGAATCTATATTTGATGCACCCTCTTGGAAAGTTTTACATAGAAAATATTTTAGCCAAGATGACATTGGTATAGGTAAACAATACCAACAGACATGTGTGAACTATGGGTTTGATCCTGAGGATGCAGGTAAAATTATGGGGTTGGCAGCGTATGGAAAACAAGAGGCATTTTATATACAGCAGAGATGGGAGAAAAGATCATTAGAATTAGCAAAGATGTTTCCTAATAGAAATTTAGTTCTTGCAGGTGGTTGCTTTCTTAATTGTGTAGTCAATTATAAATTACAAAAGCAACTTGACGTAAGTATCCGTGCCATGCCTGTTGCACATGACGGAGGCACATCTATAGGAGCAGCATATCTTGCCCACACTGAAAATTCTTGATGTAAGCACAACCATTGGTTGTAATCTGTCATGCAAAGGATGTAATCATTTTAGTAATTACTTTCATCCTAATAGTAGGTTGGATACTGATGCACTCTTAAAAGATATAGAAACTATCTTACCAAGACTAGATATTGGTAGAGTATCTGTAATAGGTGGTGAACCATTACTCAATCCAAGGTGTGAGGAGATAGTCAATGCATGTAGATCACATACTAATTCTCCTGTGTATCTTTACACCAATGGTTTACTTCTCTTTCAAAATGAAGACTGGATTAGAAAAGTATTAGAAGATCCTAGGGTGTTTCTTCGCATTAGCATACATCTCAAGGAAGTGGAAGATATAATAAAGAAATTCAATCATCCTAAGGTACTGGTAACCATACATCACACTGGTCAAGACAGGTGGTTCAACTCTATAAAGAAGAGAGATGGTAAAGTCTATCCCTACAATCAGGGTAGGATTGCAAAGAGTTATAAAGCATGCTCGTGTCCTAATACACAATTATTCAATGGTAAATTATGGAAGTGCCCTAACACTGCTTTCTTGCGAGAACTATTGTCTGTGACTGAGCAGAGTGAAGAAGAGGAGTGGCAAGAGTATCTTGTTGATGGACTTGATGTCAATTGTAGTGATGATGAGTTGACAAAGTTTTGTGAGCAGAGTAGACTGCCTGATAAAGTATGCAACATGTGTACATCTAAACCATTACACTTCAGTGCTGCCATACAAGAGCGTGGTAAACGTAATGTCATCATCTCTAAATAAAACACTCGCAACAACACATGCCAACATACCCATTAAAAAATTTGAAGACAGGTGAAGAGCAAGAACTCACTATGTCTATGAAAGAATATGACCAGTGGAGAAAAGACAACCCAGACTGGGATAAAGACTGGTCTAAAGGAGCAGGGGGTGTAGTTAGTGCCACAGGTGACGTGTATAGTAGAACCGATGGAGGATGGAACGAAGTTCTGTCTAGGGTATCAGAGATGCCAGGTTCAAAGGTAAAACCACAAAAGATTACACACACATAACATGCCACGTAAAAAAAAGATGTCCATCAGTGTTGGGACTGGTATGACTGCGAAACAAATGAGAAGAAAGAAACCATATAATTCTGAAATGATGGTTGATGTGCAACCAATCACAACCAACCAGAAACATGCTTTTGCATCATATCAAGAAGGTAAAAACCTTTTCCTCTATGGTGCAGCAGGTACAGGTAAAACATTCATCACTCTTTATCAAGCATTGAAAGAGGTGCTTGATCCTATGACACCATACAACAAGGTAGTCTTAGTAAGATCACTTGTGTCTACCAGAGAGATAGGTTTCTTGCCTGGTGATCATGAGGACAAGTCAGCATTGTATCAGATTCCATACAAGAATATGGTCAAGTATATGTTTGAGTTGCCTACAGATAATGAGTTTGAAATGTTGTGGGGTAATCTCAAGACACAAGAGAGTGTGACCTTTTGGTCTACCTCATTCATAAGGGGTACGACTCTAGACAATTCAATTGTTATTGTGGATGAATCACAAAACTTGAATTTTCATGAGTTAGATAGTATAATAACAAGAGTAGGTGAAGACACCAAGATTATGTTCTGTGGTGACGCTGCACAAACTGATTTGATAAAGACAAACGAGAAGAATGGTATCCTTGATTTCCAAAGGATCATCACTCGCATGCCAGAGTTCGATCTAATTGAATTTGGTATGGATGACATCGTTAGGTCTGGTCTAGTCAAGAGTTACATCACCTCAAAAATAGAACTAGGTATGTAATGTTCAATCATGTAGAATGTGATCTCCCTACGCTAACTAGGAAGAGTATTGATGGAGTTCGATACTATAACGTAAATGACAGACCGATGGTGTCAATCACATCAGTCACTTCTCACTTCAACAAACACATTTTTGTTGACTGGAGGAAGAGGGTAGGAGATGAAGAAGCAAATAGAATAACAAAACGTGCCACTACTAGAGGCACTGCCACACATGAACTGATAGAGAAGCATCTATTGAATGAAGATGTTGTATTGGATAATCCAAGCACTAAGATGCTTTTCACTCAGGCAAAAAAAGTGTTACAAAATATAAATAATATATACGCATTAGAGAAAAGTTTATACAGTAACGAGTTGGGTGTTGCTGGAACTGTTGATTGTATAGCAGAATATAATGGTGAATTATCCATCATTGATTTTAAAACTGCTGCGAAACCCAAACCGAGAGACTGGATAGAGAATTATTTTGTACAGGCAGCAGCATATGCTTGTATGTTTTACGAACTGACAGATATACCCGTAAAGAAACTTGTTATTCTTATGACCTGTGAGAATGGGGAGGTGACTGTTTACGAAGAGTATGATAAAATGAAGTATATGAAACTATTAATCAAGTACATCGAAAAATTTGTGGAGGACAAATTAAATGGCAACTAAAAACGAAATGAGAGCAGTGCTAAAGAACAAGTTTCTTTGTCAAGATAAGTTTACTAATGACATAGAGAATCTTGTCCAAAACAATTTGGATATGAATTACATTGAAGCAATCTGTCATTACTGTGAAGAAAATAGTATAGAGATCGAATCAGTTGGTAAATTGATAACAAAACCAATGAAAGAAAAGTTGAAAGGAAATGCAATGAACCTAAATTACTTGAAGAGAACTTCGAGGGCAAAATTCCTTGCTATCTAAGGTAAAAGAAAAGAAACTCGCTGCTGCATGTCTAAAAGATCATGACATCAATGAGTTGTCACGCAAGGTAGATTATATTAGATCACTCAGAGGATTTTGGGTAGATAATTTCAAGTCAATAACAAAAGAAGAACTCTCAAGTCTGGAGAAGGAACGTCCTACTACCAGACTTCTTAGTATTCATACTATCAATGGTTGTAACTTAGCATGTAGAGCATGTAATCACAATAGTAGTTTACTTAGTGCTAATAGTACAGTAAATATTGATCAATTACTAGAAGACATAGAGAATATATTACCAAAGATATATGTGTGGAGTCATGTGAGTGTCATTGGTGGTGAACCTTTGCTTGAACCAAGAACAAAAGAAGTGACGAGAGTATTGAGAGAGTTATGTTATGGTGAACGTGGCACACAACCATGTAATGTAAAACTATTCAGTAATGGATCAAGACTTTTGCAAGAGAAAGAGTGGATAGTTGATGAGATGTTGAAGGGTGTAGTTTTTAGATTGACATTTCATTTTCCATGGTACTCCATCAAAGGTCACAAGAATTGGGAGAATGCGTATGAGTTCACAAAGTATGCAGAGTCAAGGGGTGTAGATATGAAAGGTAATACATTTGAATTGAGTGAAGCGTTTAGATTAGATAACGGTCAACCTAGAGTATGGTTTGATCTATTCAAGTATGATTACAGTGATGGTATAAAGTATTATCCTCATGAAGATAATAATATAAAAGAAAGTTTCAAGCATTGTAGTTGCCCTAATTCTCAGTTGTATAATGGACATCTTTGGAAATGTCCTATGATGTCATATCTCAGAGAATCTTTGGATGCATCAGGTCAACTTGATGATCCAGCATGGCAAAAATATCTGAAGTACAAACCCACTAGCATTGACTCATCAGATGATGACATCAGAGCATCATTCAAAGAGGTAAAAGAACCTACATGGATTTGTAACATGTGTTCAGCAAATCCTAAATGGTTTACCGCAGCACAGCAATTAGATGCTACAATGAAGAAAAGTGTACCGATGTATGATCAAAAGACCTATGACACCCTTTGATACTTACAAAGAGTACCTTGCGTATAAGAATCACTTTACTAAGGAAAAGTATGACTACCAAAGATATGGTGGCAAGTCTAGAGCAAAGATAGATTCTTTCTACAAAAGAAAAGATAGATATTTCTTTGAAAAGATGTCAAGAAAATATAAAGATGGAGAGATAAAAGATTTCTTTCTTGCAAACTTTGTGGACACAGATAATCCAGAAGGATTATGGATAGGTAATATCATAAGGTCAGGTGAAGGAGTGTATAAAGAATGGCAGAAAAGACAGCAGAGTATGTTCTATAATTTCAAACAGAAATCTGATGAACTAATGGATCAGTACACTTACGATGAATTTTTTGACGCATCGGGTGGTCATCCACCCATACTCAAAGAACATTTGGCAGGTAACGTGAGTGCAGAGGAGATGTGTGTTTATGAAAAACTATTTGGATATTGTAAAGACTATGATAAACAACTTGACGACCCAGTATGGAAGGTAATTGGTATGAAAATAAGGAAGTACCTACCGTTTCTAAATATTGACAAAGAAAAATACAAACAGTATCTTATGAGTAGAATCAAGGAGAAATATGAGTAAGTTTTTTGAATCTGATAAGGTAAAACAAGAGATGGAGGAGATTACTTGTCTACAAAAAGAATTATATGATGTGATTCTCAAGTTTCCTATGATGAGTTCGGAGGCAAAGGTAGAACACATAGATACAGTGAAAGAATTACTTGAAAGACAACAGATTATGTGGACTAGACTTTCATTATCAGATGACCCTGCTGCTAAGAAAATGAAAGATTATATTATATCTCACTCAAAGGAATTGGGATTTGGTGAGACTGATATGAGTACGATATTTAATAACATGAAGAATACTTTAAATCAAGTTCAATCTAATTTGAAAAAATAATGTCATTTTTGATTCATAATTTACCACCGTACTCGGTGTATGTGAGAAAAGAATTCTTATACGACCACCAGAAAGGTCATGGTGAGATAACACCTGGCACATGGATCTCAGTCAAGAGTGTGCAACACAAAGCATTGTACTTTGAGACATTGTTGACAGACTACGGAGCATTGTTTGACAAGTTACCACTTAGTGCTTTTGTATGGAAGAAAGACTATGATTCAGACAAACTACTGTCACTTGATACACTACAGTTGTGGGATTGTTTTGACTATGATTTGACTGTCATAGAGAAACCATTACTCAATCGCTGCTCCTTCTTTGGTAAAGACAAACAGATGCATGATGGACAGTATTGTTTTACCATTGATAATTGTCATGCACAGTCATCTACATTGAATACAAACTACAGTCAGGATGACCCAGAACACAAGTCATTCAACATCATAGCACTAGACAATGGACAGTTTGCAGCACAACCTAACAATAGAATACAATGGAGAGACATGAGTCTGATACCAGATGATAAAAAGACTCCAGACTTTGAGGTGTGTTCACAAAATTATCAGGTAGAAAACTCTGAGAAATGGAGTGTCGGTCACACTACTGAGTGGCAATACAAATCTAAGAGTGAAGAGACATGGGATGAGGATGATAAAAGGATGGATGTGATTGCACAAAATGGTAATGAGGGATTACATTATTATGGTCTTGACGGTACAGATGTATGAGAATATATTTTGATGGATGTTCTGTATAATCAGGGATATTAGGGGTTGACAATACCTAAATAGTTGTTTATACTAAACTTGCGTATGCAAGGTGTTAATCCACCAATCTATTCAATACGACGAATACTACGAGTCAAATTTATGACATTTGCAAATCTAAAAAAACAATCTCGCCTTGGTAGCTTGACCTCCAAGTTGACCACTGAGATAGAGAAAATGAACAGCAAAGGCACAAGCGGTGCCGACGACAGACTATGGAAACTAGAGGTCGATAAAGCAGGTAACGGTTATGCTGTCATCCGTTTCCTACCTGCACCTGACGGAGAAGAACTACCATGGGCAAAAGTATGGTCACATGCTTTCCAAGGACCTGGTGGTTGGTACATAGAGAACAGTCTTACTACTCTTGGTGGTAAAGATCCAGTATCTGAATACAATCGTTTGCTATGGAACAGTGGCAACGACGCAGACAAAGACCTTGCACGTAAGCAGAAGAGGAAACTTACATACATTAGTAACATCTATGTTGTAAAAGATCCTACTAACCCTGAGAACGAGGGTAAGGTATTCTTATATAAGTTTGGTAAGAAGATCTTTGACAAACTCACAGCAGCAATGCAACCTGAGTTTGAGGACGAGGAAGCAATCGATCCATTCGATTTCTGGAAGGGTGCTAACTTCAAGTTGAAAGCAAAGAACGTGGCAGGTTATCGTAACTACGATTCATCTGAATTCTCTGCTACCAGTGCACTCCTTGACGATGACGATGCTCTTGAAGCATTGTGGAAGAAGCAGTATTCTTTAGAAGAATTCACTGCTGCTGATCAGTTCAAATCATATGGAGATCTTGAGAAAAGATTGAACAGTGTGTTGAACACATCACGTCCACCTGTAGCAGCAGAGGTTGCGACTGAAGAGGAGGAGATAGTAACTGCACCACCAGAACCAGTGACTGCAAGTGCTAAATCTACTGATGATGATGCCCTATCATACTTTCAGCGTCTAGCAGAAGAGTAATGGAATACGTCTCATTTGAAGAGACAATCGGAGTCTACGATGGAGATCAATCTGTCGTAGACTCTTGTTTATCTTATGTGTATGACCTACAAAAGGTCTGCCCTGATTCAGATGGCAACTCAAACTATGGTGGTTGGCAGAAGGACATAGACCACCCCATCAAACAAGTAATTCTAAGAGAGTTCAAAAAATATATCAAGCACTACATGATAGAAGAACCCTATTGGGTTGATTTTACCAAATTATTTTGCAATATAAACCCTACTGGTGCATCAAATACCATGCATCATCACACTGTTGGTGAATTTAGCGGTGCCTTTTGGTTGAAAGCAAACAAAAACTCAGGTGATCTTGTTGTCATGAACCCATATCCTAATAAGATGATCAATACTTGTACGATAGCGAAGAGAGACTATAATGCTATGTACTTCACACCTGAGACTAACAGAGGACTATTTTTTAATAGCAATCTCATACATTACGTAGATGTGAACAGATCACAGGAAGACAGGGTATCTATTGCATACCACATAGGAGTGCATTACCTATAGCAAAAACGACCTTTGATTTGAAAAAAAGGGCAAAAAAAACTCAGGGCAAAAATTGCCCTTAAGGTTTTTTAGCGAGGTTCTACAATTCTCAAATTATCGCCTTTTTTGAGTTTTCTATTGATATATTGGGAACTATCAGTATAAGTCATTATTTCTCTCATGTCACTTATAATAACATTTACATATTCTGGTTTTATTAAATATATTGATCTTTTATCATCATTTTTGTCAATTTCATATTGTAAGTTAGAAACTGATATAACTTCATTTATATTATAATCTACACTCTTAAATGAGTAAGAAAATGTAAAATCAGCATCTACCTCTAATCCTCCTTGTAGAAGAAGAAAACCGTCTTGGTTTCTGATTTCTTTTGTCTCGTAGTGATGTACTTGTCCTAATTGTACTGGATCATACTTATTATCCAAATATCTTTGAAAATCATATTGACTCATTGGCCACTCATCTCTTATATTAATAATATTGTTGGATAGTAATACAACCCAATCAAGTTCTTCATCTCCATATATTTTAAATGCTACATTATCTGGTCTGTCATCACCAATAACTCTAAATTTATTGAATGCTGCGACATTTTGAAAAAAGTCTTCACGGACTTTACCTCTTTTAAAGAGGTTTTTGACCACTATAGTGTCATAACTTGAATTACGCTTTCCAGAAAAAGAAGGTAATTCAACATTTGGGAAAAGATCGAAATATGCCATTAGAATCCTATATCTGTATCTGAAATTGAATTGTCACCAGTGATGTTAGTATCAAGATCCTCTAAACTTGGATCTCTTGCAAAACCACTATTTTCGTCATCACCATAATCATCTCTGAATATCGGTGTCAATTCATTGAATGTTAGTGCCATTGTGCTTCTAACTGGTTGTGAGAATGCACTTGTGTCTTCATAACTCTGATATGTATTATCAGGAGTAAAATCAATCTGACATGATGTAAGAGCACATATCTTAATTATATTTAAACCCTTGATTCTTCTACTTTTATTCATATATGCAATTCTAAAAACATTAGGAGATCCTAAAAACAATGATTGTTTTCTTGCACCCTTCACACCACTTCTTGATGGAAGCATGCCTTGTTTGAACCATCTTTGTATTTTTCTCACCATATCTGCCTCTTTATCTGAGTTAGGAGCAAAATCAAAAGCGAAAGAGAAGGTTCTGAGTTGTGGACCTCCAAATAACAATTCTAAGTTGGGATTTATAGCAGCACCAGTTTGTCTTGTAATAAATTGATCAATATCTACATTTATACCTATCTGTCCTAATACAGATTTTGCTAATGTTCCACTTATAATATCACGAGCATTTGGGCTTTCACCTTCTTGCATTTCCTCTTTAAGTTTATTAAATGTATCACCAATTCCCTCAACACCCTTTGTGAATAATTTACCGAGATTTATATTTTGAAGTTGATCTGATATTGTGTCAGAAGCAGCACCAAAAGCAGCAAGTTCTACTGAGTTTGCTCTTGCTTCCCCCCAACTGACTCCATTACTTACACCCAATTTGTTTGGAATTGGTAAGATGCATGTTCCAAATGCTTCCTTTATATTATTAGATCTTCTTACACCAAATTTAACAACTTTACCTGGTGTATTGACCTTCTCTTTCTCATCATTCATTTTTACACCACGCTTTGTCAATCTATCACCTGTAGTTGGATTTGGTGGTAAATATGAAAATTGCTCTAGGAATATGTAATCTTGAGACGGACCATCACCATCACCGTGTTGGATATCTAAAGGATACCTAAAATTCTGATCCTTTCCGAATTGTGGAGCTTTAAATTCTTCAGGTTCATTGTTATCTCCCCCTTCACTGGTATTGCTTCCTACAACACCATCATTATTTAAATCTTTTTTTACATAATTTTCTAGAGCACCTGACACATTAGTGTTTTTGTTATCAAGTAATGATTCTTCAAATACAGTGACATCTCCACCATTTTCTATAATTTTTTCTTTTGTCTTTTCGATTACACTATTATAATTACTTGCTACAACGCCATTATTGTCATTCTTTATTGTTTCTAATAATTTTCCCCCTACTGGTATATCTTGATCTTCAGTAATTACAGGAATACTTGTTCCCGTAAAAAAACTTGCAGGGTTGACAGTTGCAATAGGTCCTTTCTGAGTAAAAGTGACTCCACCTGTATTTCCATCCAGACTGATATCCACAGTCATTGTCACCTGTGCCCCATCATCAGTTCCATCTTCAATGGTAAAAGTTGTTGTTTCAGTAAGTTTTCCATTCTCACCGTATGGTGATACTCCTTTATTTTCACTCACTTGATCATTCTCCTTATCTTTTGATTTGTCAATGACAATTCAATACTTCCTATATCTTTTACAAATTGTTCAAGACGCATTCCTAGTGCTTTATCCACATCTTCACCTTTGAGTTGTAGAAACATGCCTTTTACATAAGATCTTAGGTATTTATTGAATCCATCTAACTGAGTAAAATCTTGATCTGCAAGAATGTAGTCTAAAACTCCAGACCTGTTTGATGGTTTTGTGTAATGTAAGTTTACACCGTAAAAAGCATTACTCTCCATAGCAACGATGTATGTCATAGGATTTCTATCATAGAAAGGTAACTGTTGAGCATACTTAGCACTATATTGATACAATAATACCTCTCCTACCACAGGTTGTCCCACTACTTCTGACGATGGAAAGACATTACTATATTCCAAGTTCTTTCTCCGTTAGTATTTGAAATTGCCATTTACGATCTTTACAAAAATCCTCTGCTGCTGCCCATTTTGCTTGATTTGTAGCATATGTGAATACCTCTGACACGTATTTCTTTGTTCTTCTCTTCTGCATTTTTGGTTCCTTGACTTGTTTCGCAGGTTTGATTTCTATCACTTTTTCCTGATAATTACCTTTTACGTCCTTATATTTGACATAAAAATCAGGGAAGTATCTGTGCACTCTATTATCTACAGGTGATTTGTAAGGAATGACGATCTCTTCTGATGACCACTTCACTATACTCTTATTTGTATCACAATATTGCATAAACTTAAGTTCCCAAGAAGACCTATAGATGACCTCTCTGAAGTCACCTTTATACTTTTTATAGTTTTTAGGTCTGAACTTACCTTTATATGACATACATAGTATGTAACACACTATATTTAGATGGCACAGAGGGCAGAGGCGTTTAGATCAGGAAGATTTTATTTACCAACTGTCAATTTGACGAGAGGGTCAGGTAAGGTAGCACCTGGAATACCAGCGTTCAATAATAATTATGATGTAAGTATAAATTTTAATAAAGCTCAGGGTGGGTTGAAATCATTCATAGATAAACATGGTTTTTATGATCAGAATAATGCAGGTTCAGATCTTGCATTGTACTGCTCTGAAGCGGTATTACCAGGTTCAGACATAAACACAGCACAGGTAAGGGGACTAAGACAGGGTATAACACAGAAATATGCCACATTTAGGGAGTATCCAGATGTAATATTGACTTATTATGCACAAACAGATTATTACACAAATGATGTATTCAATGCGTGGATGGAGTTCATTTCACCTACAAGTGGTAGGGATATCCCCGCATTCAGGAGAATGAAGTATCCTGAGACCTATAAATGTGATATGGAAATAACAGCATTCAGTAAAGATACCACTTCTGAATTTTCAAAACTCAATAGGACAAGTGCATTCAGTCGTCAATTACCAAGTAGTATTACTTACAAGTTGATAAATGTATTTCCTAGTAGTATTATTGCTGCACCTTTAGCATATGGAACTGCTGAATTGGTGAAGACGACAGTAACATTTAAGTACGATCAGTATTTTGTTGATAGAACCTCTAGAGTTGGTAGCACACTTGAAGAGTCAGTCGATTCTGATCGCATTGTATCTCATCCTACTGCAGTATCAAACGAAGAATCTGATGTTGCTTACAATGACCCAAGAGAATTTGACAATCCTCAAGAGGCACTTAGCACTTTTGAATTGGCAGAATTAATGATAAGACACAAAAACGATAGTCCTGTATAATCGCTTACTTGTGATATACTAAATATATTCACTGAATTATAATATTATGCCTTTACCAAAGGTTGTTGCTCCTACATTTGAATTGCAACTAATATCATCAAGCAAAAAAGTAAAATATAGACCTTTTCTGGTGAAAGAGGAGAAAGTCTTACTTATTGCCCTTGAAAATGGATCTGATGCGGATATCAGTGCCACACTCAAAAGTGTGCTGAAATCTTGTATAGTAACTCGTGGTGTTGATGTTGAAAAACTACCGAGTTTTGAATTAGAATATTTGTTTTTGAACATTAGAGGTAAATCAATAGGTGAATCTGTTGAATTGCTTGTAACCTGTCAAGATGATGGTGTAACTAAAGTTCCTCTTACAATAAGATTATCAGACATCAAACTTGAAGTCCCTGAAGGACACACCGACATGATCAAACTTGGCGGTGATATCAACATTAAGATGAAATATCCATCAATGCAACAATTTTTAGATAATAATTTTATTGCAGGGGAGGAAGATGGTGCTAAAAGAATAGATCGGGCATTTGATGCTGTGGTCGAATGCATAGACACTATCTTTACTACAGATGAGGCATGGAGTGCAGAAGACTGCACTAAAAAGGAATTAATGAAGTTTATCGAGCAATTGAATTCTCAACAATTTGCATTGATAGAGAACTTTTTTGCAACTATGCCAAAATTACAGTATAAGGGTACAGTGCATAACCCTAAAACTAAAAAAGATTCTGAAGTCCTAATTGAGGGTTTATCAAATTTTTTCGCATAATGCTATATCATACCAGTATTGATGCGTCTATGGAGACTAATTTCTCCCTTATGCAGCATCATAATTGGTCACTAAGTGATATTGAAAACATGATACCTTGGGAAAAGGAAGTTTACGTAAATTATCTTATAAAGTATCTTGAGAAACAGAAATTAGAAGCACAACAAGCACAAAACGCTAATGCAAACGCCTGGTAGACAGACTCAACCCCAAACACCTATGATTCCAATAGGTCGTAGGATGGAAGGTGGTCTTGATAGGATGTTGCAGAGAGCAACAGAGGGAGCGAAGAATATTGAAAGACCTAGAGTATTGTCTCTAGGTAAAGTTATCTCACAATTAGATACCATTGGTGGTGGTATGAGAGAGATGAGAAATCAAATAAGAAATGATATAAAGGTAAAGCAACAATTTTATAGAGAAGAATCAAAGATACTTAAAAAAGATTCTGAAAATTTAGAGGGTATAAACTTAAAATTACTTAGAGGAGCATTAGGTGGTATTACTGCAGGTGTCGCAGTTTCACAATTTGCTGGTGGAGATATAAAAGGTGGACTGACGACTGCAGGTATAGCATCATTACTTTTAGCACCAGAAATTATAGATGTGATATCGGGTGGTGTAGTTCAATCACTTGCATTGAAAGGATTAATTGGTGGTGGTAAAGGAGCACCAGTTGCAGGTTTAGGACAAAATTTAGGAAGAGCATCTAAGTTTAAGAATCCACTATTGATAACTGCTGCTCTTGCTGCAAGTTTACTATTTCCCTCGTTGGCAAGAGGACAAGATAACAGTGATAAAAGGAGAGAAGAATTAACAAAAAGAACTATTGGTGGTCGTGAGGTAATTAATAGAGGTGATGTGAGTAGATTTAGAGGTCAACTTACAAGGTTTGAAGGTATCTTAGACAAGATGAAAGTAGATAAAGAGTCTAAAGAAAGCAAACGTATTGTAAATTTTGACAGGGAAAAAGAACCACTAGATTTAGATAAAAATTTACCAAGAGCAAAGACAAAAAATCAAGCACTTGATTTTCTTGATGTTTTTTGGAATAAAAATGAAGCTAAAACAGGTAAAAACCAATGGTGGGATTTCTTTGACGTATTCCGTAATCCAACAAAGAAAGATGGCGAATCTGTAAAAGTTATTGAAGAAGAAGTTGATAAAGAGAGTAATCTAATCAGTATGGAAATCGATAACTCGACCAAAGAAAGTGATAAAATAACGAATGAGAATGTGGATGTTGCTGCTAAATTTATAACAGAAAATCAAAATTTCTTTGGTGATGAAATCACAGAAACTATTGAACCAAATATAGATTTAAGAGATGCACTAGCACAATTAGATGTTGGAGAGATAACATCTGAAATAAAAAAATCATCGATACAATCATCTTCCACTAATAATGTCATAGATCTAAGTCAAAAACAAGAAACTAAAACAACCCCCAAGTTTTCTGGTATTTCTGCAACCCCTTCCAGTGTCTTTGTATCTACTAAATTTAACACAAGTGGTGGGGCAATTGATAAGTTTGAAGCAGCATCATCACTTAGATCTTATGGTGCATTCTCATGATAATAGAAAGAAAAGTAAGAAATATATCAAATATAACTCAAAAAGCAACAATTTTTTTATCTAATGAGTTACGTAATAATAATAGAATAGAGAGTAAACTTCTATCAAAATCACTAAAAATTAAAAAGAATCTCGTAGAAGAAAGAAATCGTACACTAACAGCACTATACAAGAACAGTATAAGAGATAAAAAAGGTAAAAAAGGAGTCGGGACACTTGGACTTATAGGTGGAGGATTATTAGGAAGGAGACTTTTACGTGGAAGAATCCCAAAAATACCAAGGATTCGTAGAGCACCTATATCTAGGGTAGGTAGGTTAGGGAGGTTTGGTAGAATAGGTCCTCTTGCTGTCTTAGGAACAGGATTAGATTTTGTAGGAAGAAAATCAGAAGGACAAACTAATTTACAGGCAGGTTTAGGTGCAGGTGGTGGACTAGCAGGTGCACTAGCAGGTGGAAAATATGGTGCTATCTTGGGGACTGCAATTGGAGGACCTATCGGCACGGTTATAGGTGGTATTGGTGGTAGTATTATAGGAGGACTCGCAGGTGGTAGAATAGCAGATATGTTCTCTGGTGCTGATAAAAGGAGAAAATTTGAAATACAAAGAAGTTTACTTGCCACTCAAAAAACATTATTTTCAGGTGCTTTAGATGATTTGGATAGAGTATTAGATAAACTTGATCTTAGAACTGATGATGATATGGTTCCAAGAAAAGATGATGATGATAGACCTCTAATTGAAAAATTAATACCAAAATTACCAAAAGATCTTTTTGGTAAAGACATAAAAGAAAAAAGTAGAGTAAGATTGATTGGTGAAGAACTTGCCAAATATGCTGCTATTGCAGGTACTATATTTCTTCTTGTACCATCAGATCCTACAGACATAGTAACCACTGCACCATTATCAGTCAAGTTGGCTGCATTGGTAAAGAGCACTAGATTATTCAGACTTCTTACCAAAACTAAAACATTTCTAAAACCTGGTAAAGATATACCTGGTATTTCTAAAAAGGGTCTTGAGTTTCAAGCAGAGAAAATTCTTAATAGTTTGGGCACATTCCTCAAAAAAGATCCAACTTCAAAATTTAAGATTACAAAGGGAAGAAACATAATAAAAGGAAAAAGGGTATTGAGGAATCAACAAAAAGTCACCTTCTCTGACAAATTAGATAATATAATGATTAAACCAAAACCTGGTGAACTCAAAAAAACTTTAGAGTTGATTCAAAGACTCAATGAAAAAGCGAATAAAACTATAAATCCAGTGAAGAAAAGGTTTATCCAAAAAAATCTATTCAGAAAAATAGATCTTAAGAGTGATAACATCAACCCTTCCAATAAGGCAGAACTTGAAGGTGGAGGTTCGACTGATATCGCTCTTGGACCAACAAATAACATATTCATAATAAATCAAGATAATTCTCAAGAACAACCACCTGTTATAATTCAAGGTGGTGATACCATTGTAACAAGTGGATCTAACAAAAATACCTTTGATAATGCAACTAAATATGCTGAGATAACATCACTGATGACAGTATGAATAAACAAGTCATCTGGACAAAAGGTCATAAGAT